>Ga0099823_1000014_pt1 | contig 89398 bp, 77 predicted proteins | sample CowpearedBW_FD_76831 | JGI IMG/M metagenome (GOLD analysis project Ga0099823, IMG submission 76831) | Root nodule microbial communities of legume samples collected from California, USA - Cow pea red BW | ecosystem: Host-associated > Plants > Roots > Nodule | place: USA: California | collected...
CAGCTGCTGATCACGCTGATCGACCTGCCGTTCTCGGTCTCGCCGGTGGTGGCGGGCTTGATCTACGTGCTGATCTTCGGCGCGCAGGGCTGGTTCGGCCCCTGGCTGTCGGAGCACGACATCAAGATCATCTTCGCCGTCCCCGGCATCGTGCTGGCGACCGTGTTCGTGACCTTCCCCTTCGTCGCGCGCGAGCTGATCCCGCTGATGCAGGCGCAAGGCCGCGATGAAGAGGAAGCCGCCACGGTGCTGGGCGCCAGCGGCTGGCGCACCTTCTGGCATGTGACGCTGCCCAACATCAAGTGGGGCCTGCTCTACGGCGTGATCCTGTGCAACGCGCGCGCCTTCGGCGAGTTCGGCGCGGTGTCGGTGGTCTCGGGCCACATCCGTGGCCAGACCAACACGCTGCCGCTGCAGGTCGAGATCCTCTACAACGAATACCAGTTCGCCGCGGCCTTCGCGGTCGCGTCGCTGCTGGCGCTGCTGGCGCTGGTCACGCTCGGACTCAAGCAGTTCGTCGAGTGGCAGGCCTCGCGCAATGTGATCAAGGAAGAAGCATGAGCATCCAGGTCCGCAACATCCACAAGGCTTTCGGCAGCTTCACCGCGCTGGGCGACGTCAGCCTGGACTTCCCCACCGGTGAGCTGACCGCGCTGCTGGGCCCCTCGGGCTGCGGCAAGACCACGCTGCTGCGCATCATCGCGGGCCTGGAGACGGCCGATCGGGGTCAGGTGCTGCTTGATGGCGCCGATGCCTCCGACACCCACGTGCGCGAGCGCGAAGTCGGCTTCGTGTTCCAGCACTACGCGCTGTTCCGCCACATGACGGTGTTCGACAACGTGGCCTTCGGCCTGCGCGTGAAGCCGCGCAAGCAGCGGCCGCCCGAGTCGGAAATCAAGCGCAAGGTGCACGAGCTGCTGCAGCTGGTGCAGCTGGACTGGCTGGCGGACCGCTATCCGCCGCAGCTCTCCGGCGGCCAGCGCCAGCGCATCGCGCTGGCCCGCGCGCTGGCGGTCGAGCCGCGCGTGCTGCTGCTGGACGAGCCCTTCGGCGCGCTCGACGCGAAGGTGCGCAAGGAATTGCGCCGCTGGCTGCGCCGCCTGCACGACGAGCTGCACATCACCAGCATCTTCGTCACGCACGACCAGGAGGAGGCGCTGGAAGTCGCCGACCGCGTCGTGCTGATGGACCACGGGCGCGTGGAGCAGGTCGGTTCGCCGACCGAGGTCTACCAGCGCCCGGCGACACCTTTCGTCTACGGTTTCCTCGGCGCGGTCAACCGCTTCGAGGGGCGCGTGGACAGCGGCATCGTGCGCGTCGGCGACCAGACGCTGGCGCAGGGCGCGGCCGCCGCGATCGAAGGCGCGCAGCAGGGCCTGGTGCAGGCCTACGCGCGTCCGCATGAGCTGGTCATCATCCCGGCGCAGGACGCGCCGGGCCTGCCGGCCACCGTCGAGCGCGTGCTGAGCTTCGGTGCCGCCGCGCGCGTGGAACTGCGCGGCGCCTCGGGTGAGCACCTGGAAGCGGAACTCAGCCGCGAGCAGGCCGAGGCGCTGCAGCTGTCCTCCGGCCAGCAAGTGCGGCTGCAGGCCTCGCGCCTGAGCCTCTTCGGCATCGATCAGGCCGCCTGATCCCCCTCGATCAGCGAGCCGCAGAGCGCGCGATCCCGCGAGTCCTCCGACCATGAATCTCCAACAGCTCCGCATCGTCCGGGAGGCGGTGCAGCAGAACTTCAACCTGACCGAGGTGGCGGCCGCGCTGTTCACCTCGCAGTCGGGCGTCAGCAAGCACATCAAGGACCTGGAGGACGAGCTCGGCGTCGAGCTCTTCCAGCGCCGCGGCAAGCGCCTGCTCGGGCTCACGGAGCCGGGCAAGGAGCTGGCGGTCGTCGTCGACCGCATGCTGCAGGACGTGCGCAACATCAAGCGGCTGGCGCAGCAGTTCAGCAGCGCCGATCAAGGCCAGCTGACCATCGCGACCACGCACACGCAGGCGCGCTACGCGCTGCCGCAGGTGGTGGCGCGCTTCAAGGCGGCGTATCCGCGCGTGCACCTGGTGCTGCACCAGGGCAGTCCGTCGGAGATCGTGTCGCTGCTGCAATCCGGCGAGGCCGACATCGGCATCGCCACCGAGGCGCTCGGCAAGGACGACGCCTTCGTCACCTTCCCGTTCTACGAATGGCGGCACGCGGTGGTCGTGCCGGAGGGACATCCGCTCATCGGCCAGCCGCTGACGCTGGAAGCGCTGGCCGAGCAGCCGCTCATCACCTATCACGAGGGCTACACCGGCCGTGCCCGCATCGACGCGAGCTTTGCGGCGGCGGGACTGGCGCCGGACGTGGTGATGTCGGCGCTCGACGCGGACGTCATCAAGACCTACGTGCAGGTTGGCCTGGGCGTGGGCGTGATCGCGGCGATGGCCTTCGAACCGACGCGCGACTCGGGCCTGCGCCTGATCGACGCGAGCCATCTCTTCCCCGCCAACACGACGCGCATCGCGCTCAAGCGCGGCCACTACCTGCGGGGCTTCGCCTATCGCTTCCTGCAGGAATGCGTCGCCGAGCTGACCGAGGACGCGGTGCGCGAGGCGATGGATCCAGACGCCTGAGCGCTCGCGCGCCGCTTCGCGTTGCGTTGCGCCATGCGCTGGTTTGCATAGGCGCGGCACGCGGGATTGCTTATCGATTTTTGTTGGAGGACATGGGAGGCGCGGATTCGAATAATCAATCCGCATAAGCAAGCGACTTTCGAGGCTTGCACACGAAGCCCCCCATGAACTTCCAGCAACTCCGATCCGTCCGCGAGGCCCAGCGCCGCAACTTCAACCTGACCGAGGTGGCGCAGGCGCTGCACACCTCGCAGCCCGGCGTGAGCCGGCAGATCCGCGAGCTCGAGGACGAGCTCGGCATCGACATCTTCGTGCGCGCCGGCAAGCGCCTGACCGGCTTGACCGAGCCGGGCCGCAACGTGATGCCCATCGTCGAGCGGCTGCTGCGCGAGGCCGAGAACCTGCGCCGCGCCGGCGAGGATTTCGCCCGCGCCGACAGCGGCCATCTGCGCATCGCCGCCACGCACAGCCAGGCGCGTTACGCGCTGCCGCCGGCGGTGCGCGACTTCCGCGAATCGCATCCGGAGGTCAGCCTGCAGTTCACGCAGGGCTCGCCACAGCAGGTGGCGCGGTTGCTGATCGATGGCGAGGCCGACATCGGCATCGCCACCGAGGCGCTGGCGCTGCATCCGCAGTTGCTGACGCTGCCGTGCTACCGCTGGACCCACACCGTGCTGGTGCCGCCGGGGCATGCGCTCGAGGCGGAGGCCGCCGCCGGCACGCCGCTGACGCTGGAGCGCCTGGCGCAGTTCCCGGTCATCACCTACGAGACCGGCTACACCGGCCGCTCGCACATCGACGACGCCTTCGCCAAGGCGGGGCTGGACCTGGACGTCGTGCTGGTGGCGATGGACGCGGACGTGATCAAGACCTACGTCGAACTGGGGCTGGGCGTGGGCATCGTCGCCGCCATCGCCTTCGACGAGGAGCGCGACCGCCACCTGCGCGCGATCGACGCGCGCCATCTCTTCGCCGACAACCTGACGCGGCTCGCGGTGCGGCGCGATGCCTACCTGCGCGACTACGTCTACGCCTTCATCGAGACCTTCGCGCCGCCGCTGACGCGGGATCTGGTGGAGCAGGCACGCGCCGTGCCGGGCGGCTCCGATTGATCCATTCACTCCCACAAGGAAGACCCTCTTGAAGCCCATCGTCCAGCACGCGGCCCGCCTCACCCGGCCGGCCGCCACGCTGGTGGCCGCCCTGGCCGCCGCCTTCCCCGCCTTCTTTCCAGTCAACCACGCCTTCGCCCAGGAAACCGTTCCGGCAAAGGACGCGCCGCTGCCCTCGGTGATCGTCACCGGCTCGCGCATCCTGCGCGTCAACAGCGAAGGCCCCAGCCCGGTCACCGTGATCAAGGCCGAGGACATCGACCGGCTGGGCTACAAGAACGTCTCCGACGTGCTGAGCAACCTGACCGAGAACACCGGCTTCACGCAGGGCGAGGACTTCGGCAACACCTTCACGCCGGCGGCCAATGCGATCAGCCTGCGCGGGCTCGGCCCCAACCACACGCTGGTGCTGGTCAACGGCCGACGCGTCGCCGACTACCCGACCGCCTATGAAGGCTCGGTCAACTTCGTCAACATCGCCAACATCCCGTCGGCGCTGATCGACCGCATCGAGGTGCTCAGCGGCGGCGCGTCGGCGGTGTATGGCTCGGACGCGATCGCGGGCGTGGTCAACATCGTGCTGAAGAAGCGCGTCGACGACATCACCGTCAACCTGCGCGCCGGCGCCACCGAGCGCGGCGGCGGCGAGAACGCGCGCGCCCAGATCACCGGCGGCTTCGATGGCGGCCGGCTGCAGGGCGTGTGGGGCGTGGAACTCAGCGGCCGCGAGCCGATCTGGAGCCGCCAGCGCGACTTCATGGCCGACACGACGCTGAGCGGCGCCGCGCCGACGGCGGTCTTCGGCCGCCGCGACGCCTCGACCGGCAAGTACCTGACGCCGGCCGACGGCTGCGCGGCGGCGGGCAGCCTCTTCGAAGGCTCGACCAGCGCGTACACCGGCAAGAGCGGCACGTACTGCGGCAGCGGCCGCGCCTCGCCGAGCTTCTGGACCACGCAGACCGGCAACCGCAGCGCGCAGGCGGCGGGCGGGCTGACCTGGTCGCTGGATCACGGGCTGGAACTGTTCGCCGAGGGCCAGTTCGGCTGGGCCCGGACCGAGAACAACACCCGCGGTCCGAGCTGGACCTCGGACGTGGTGGGCAACAGCTACTTCCGCAACGCGACGACCGGCCTGCTGGAGACCTGGACGCGGCGCTTCGCGCCCGAGGAGCTCGGCGGGGTCGACCGCTTCAACCGCAAGTGGCAGGACTCGACGCACAACGTCGTCATCGGCGCGCGCGGCGAGCTGAGCGGCAGCTGGACCTTCGAGGTCGCGGCCAACAGCTCCTACTACCTGAACCGCACGACCACGCCGCGGCTGCTGTCGGGCATCGATCAGCTGCTGCTCGGCCCGCGGCTCGGCACCGAGGCGGACGGCACGCTGATCTACGCCGCGGATCCGGCGCGGCTGTTCCGGCCGCTGACGCCGCAGGAGATCGACGGCGTCACCGGCCGCAGCTGGACGCGCAATGCGAGCTGGAGCCAGCAGCTCAGCGCCAGCGCCAGCGGCGAGTGGTTCACGCTGCCCGGTGGCCCGGTGAAGACGGCCGTGGTGGCCGAGGCCGGCCTGCAGGGCTTCCGCAACGAAGCCGATCCGCAACTGGGCGCCGGCGTGTTCTACAACACGAGCAACTCGCCGGCGGTGCGCGGCACGCGCGACCGCCTGGCGCTGGGCGGCGAGTTGAACGCGCCGATCACCAAGCAGCTCACCGCGACGGTGGCCGCGCGGCATGATCGCTATCACTTCGCCGGCCGCAACGACGGCAGCACGACCTACAACGCGGGCCTGGAGTTCAGGCCGCTGTCCACGCTGCTGCTGCGTGCGCAGCACGCGACCAGCTTCCGTGCGCCGGACATGAATTACATCTTCGCGCAGCAGACCAAGGGCTATTACTCGTCGTCCACGGACTACTACCGCTGCGCGCTGGCGGGCCAGCCGGTGTCGAGCTGCGACTTCGCCAACGTCTCACCAGGCTTCAACTACGTGCGCACCGGCTCGTCGGACCTGAAGTCGGAGCGTGGCCGCTCCTGGGGCCTGGGCGCGGTATGGCAGCCGGCGGCGTCCTTCGACCTGTCGGTGGACCTGTGGAAGATCGCGATCCGCGACCTGGTCACGGATCTGAGCGCCGATGGCCTGCTGCGCACCGAGGCCGACTGCCGGGCCGGGGCCAAGGACATCCAATCGCCGACCTGCAAGGACGCGATCGACCGCATCCGCCGCAATCCCGCCGACGCGCTGGTGCGGCCGGGCGAGGTGGCCGAGATCCGCGTCAATCCGATCAACGCCTCCAACGAATCGACCTGGGGCATCGACGTCGGCACGCGCTACAGCTGGTCGCTCGAGTCCTGGGGCCGCTGGACGGTGGACGCGAAGTACACCAAGGTGAGGAACTTCAAGTACCAGCAGTTCGCCGGGGACGAGAACGCCAACATCGTGGGCACGCGCGACTTCACCGACTGGCCGAGCCGGCTCAATGCCAGCGTGAACTGGAAGATCGGCGACTGGTCGCACACGCTCTCGGCGCAGCGCAATGGCCGGATTCCCGGCGAGGAGAGCGGCGCGTGGGTCGGTCCGTACTGGAACGTCAACGCCAGCACCGCCTGGCAGGTCGGCCGCAACACGCGGCTCAGCCTGATCGTCAACAACGTGTTCGACAAGATCCGCCGCGACCCGAGCGCGACCTGGCCGTACTACCCGGTGGGCTACTACCTGCCGCATGGCCGCCAGGGGTGGATCGAACTGGAACACCGCTTCGGCGCCTGATCCGATCGCCGGCTCGACCGTGCCGGCGCGGGGCCGCTCCTCACGAGGGGGCGGCCCTTTTTTCATCTTCGCGAGCGGCTGCAAAGCAAAGCAGAACTTCTTCGTTCACAGCTTCTGTGCGCTTGCCTACATTGAGCGCTCCCCCAACCCCGCCATGAGAAGAATCCCGTGAACGTCATTCGCCGCTCCGTCTCGCTGCTTGCCACCGCCGCTCTGCTGGGCGGTGCGCTGATGCCCTTGGCCCAGGCGCAGGGCTCGGTCACGCTGCTCAACGTCTCCTACGACCCGACGCGTGAGCTGTACCAGGACTTCAACGCGGCCTTCGCCAAATACTGGAAGGCCAAGACCGGCGAGACCGTGACGGTGAAGAACTCGCATGGCGGCTCGGGCAAGCAGGCGCGCTCGGTGATCGACGGCCTGGACGCGGGCGTCGTGACGCTGGCGCTGGCCTACGACATCGACGCGCTGCACGACCACGGCAAGCTGGTGCCGGCCGACTGGCAGAAGCGTCTGCCGAGCAACGCTTCGCCCTACACCTCGACGATCGTGTTCCTGGTGCGCAAGGGCAATCCCAAGCAGATCAACGACTGGCCGGACCTGGCTCGCAGCGGTGTCGACGTCATCACGCCGAATCCCAAGACCTCGGGCGGCGCGCGCTGGAACTACCTGGCCGCATGGGCGTATGCGCTCAAGCAGCCGGGCGGCAACGCGGACTCGGCCAAGGCCTTCGTCAAGCGCATCTACGGCAACACGAAGGTGCTGGACTCGGGCGCGCGCGGCGCAACGACGACTTTCGTCGAGCGCGGCATCGGCGACGTGCTGATCGCGTGGGAGAACGAGGCCTACCTGGCGGTGAAGGAGCTGGGACCGGACAAGTTCCAGATCGTGACGCCGAGCCTGTCGATCCTGGCGGAGCCGCCGGTGTCGGTGGTGGACAAGACGGTGGACAAGAAGGGCACGCGCAAGGTGGCGCAGGCCTACCTGGAATACCTGTACTCGGCCGAAGGGCAGGAGATCGCGGCGAAGAACTACTACCGGCCGCGCGACGCGAAGGTCGCGGCGAAGTATGCGAAGCAGTTCGCGCCGGTGAAGCTGGTGACGATCGACGAGGTCTTCGGCGGCTGGCGCAATGCGCAGAAGACGCACTTCGACGACGGCGGCGTTTTCGACCAGATCAACGCGGCGCGCTGAGTCCCCCAGGGGACTGCGCCAACGGCATTCAAGTTTGTCTCCTCGGTCGGTCTCGGACGCGGCTCACGCGGCGTCAAAGGCATCCTGACCGTTCGCTCTGTGCGAGCAGCCCCGCTGGCAATGGCCAGTGGGGCTTTTTTTCGCCTCCCCCCTCAGATTGCCTCGGGGAGTGATCAAGTGCCGCTCCGGATGCAACGCGCTGCGGAGCGGCCCTCGGGCGCGCTCGGCGATGCCCGTATGCTCGCCGCCGTGATTCACACCCCTTCGATCCGCGCGGCGCTCACCGTCGTGCTGCTGGCCGCCTCGCTGGCCGGCCGGGCCGCGCTTGCGCAGAGCGGAGCGGCGACGCCAGCCGCGCCCCTCGTCACGGTGACGAAGATCACCTGGCTCGCCTCCGATCTCTCGCCGCGCACGGGCAGCGGTCGAGCCAGCGGCGTCGCCGGCCGCGTGGTCGCCTATCTTGGCAAGCACTGGCCCGGCGTCGAGCACGAGATCCTGCTGGCCAACGCCAAACGCAGCTGGCAGATGATCGAGAACGGCGACGAGGTCTGCCGCGCCAACGTCGTCCGCACGCCCGAGCGCGAGAAGGTCGCCTACTTCATCAACACCCAGCTCACGCCGCCGCCGCAGCTCATCGTGCGGCGCGACCGCCTGTCGCATGTTCCGCGCAACGCCGCCGGCGAAGTGCTGCTGCCCAGGCTGTTGGCGGACCGCACGATGCGCGGCGCGATCGTCGATGGCCGCCGTTATGGGCAGGCAATCGATGAGCTGCTCGCCGCCCGGCCGGCCCGCAGCGCGGTCACGTTCTATTCGCCGAAGGACTTCGGCGCGCGCGTGCTGCAAATGCTCAGCCTCGATCGCGCCGACTACTCGATCGATCAGGACATGGCGCTCGTGATGGTCGGCAATCCGGCCGACCTGGTCTCCGTGCCGATCAACGGCGCCAGCGAGTTCGTGATGGCCGGCATCGCCTGTCCGCGCACCCCCTGGGGACTCGCCGCGATCCGCGGCGTCGACAAGGCCTATGGCCGGCCCGAAGGCGCCGCCGATCTGCGCGAAGGGCTCATGCACTGGCTCACGCCCGAGACCCAGGCCCACTACGCCGCCCGCTTCGACGCGTTCTATCGCGAACGCGCCAAGCCCTCCCACATCGAGCCCTGAGCGGCGAGCGGGCCGCCAGCGCTCAGGCCTGCCGCTCGACGCGATTGCGTCCGCCGTCCTTGGCGCGATAGAGCGCCTGATCCGCGCGCCCGAGCAGTTCCTCGACACGCAGGTCCTCCGGCCGCAGCGCCGTCACGCCGAAGCTCGCGGTCAGCGAGGCCGGCGGCGATCCAACCTGAAGTTCCAGCCCGCTGGTCTCGATGTGATGGCGCAGCCGCTCGACCAGGTGAGCCGCGTCCTCCATCGAGGTTTGCGGCAGCAGCAGCGCGAACTCCTCGCCGCCGAGCCGTCCCAGCAGGTCCTGCTTGCGCACGATCTGTGCGCACAGCTGCACCAGGTGGCACAGCGCCGCGTCGCCGCGCGCATGGCCCAGCGTGTCGTTGATGCGCTTGAAGTGGTCCACGTCCATCATCACCAGCGCCATCTCCAGCCCGTAGCGCCGGCTGCGCGCCAGCTCCGCCTCGGCCTGCTCCAGGAAGCTGCGGCGGTTGGCCGCGCCCGTGAGCGCGTCCGTCGTCGCCAGCCGCTGAAGCTCCAGCTCCAGACGCTTGCGATCGGTGAAGTCCACCAGCGTGCTCAGCACCGACGGCGCGCCGTCGTAGTTCACCGGCACCTGCGACAGCAGGATCCACAACTCGCTGCCATCGGCCGCGAGCAGGCACAGCTCCTCGCCCTGCAGCCGGCCCTCCTGGTGGAACTTCTGCTGCATGCGGTCGCGGTCATGCGGGTCGCGGTAGAAGCTGATCGCTGGCTTGCCGACAAGGTCATCCAGCGAGCGCCCCGCGATGTCCGCCGACGGCTGGTTGGCGTAGACGATCAGCGCATCGTGATCGCGCGTCACCACCATCGGGATCGGCGCGTGATCCAGCACCGCGCGCAAGCGCTCCTCGCTGTCGGCCAGTTCGCGCGTGCGCTGCGCCACGCGGCGCTCCAGGCTGGCATTGAGTTCCTGCAGCTCGGTCACGAGCCGCGCGTTGTCCACCGCGTTGACGACGTTGGCGCACAGCAGTTCCAGGAAGCTGACCCGCGCCTCGGTGAACACGCCTGCCGCCGCCGCGTTCTCCAGATAAAGCGCGCCGACGGTCTGTCCCTGCTTGAGCAGCGGCAGCGCCAGCACCGAGCGCGGCGGGGCCGCGTGGCGCTGGAAGTAGTCCTCCATCGTCGCGAGGCCGCGCGCGTCGACGATCAGCTCACGGCGGCCATCGCGCAGCACGCGGCCCATCAGCGCCAGCGGCAGCTGTTGACCGGCTCGCTCCAGCGGCAACTGTTCGAGCAGATGCAGCTTGGGCTGCTCGCCCAGGATCGCCTCGGCCTGCAGCACCCAGCGCGTGACGCCGGCCGAACCGCTCGCGAGCACGATCGCGGCGCGCTGCGCGCCGGCGTTCTCGGCGACGACCTCCAACAGCCGGCGCAGCAGCCGCGGCAGGTCCGGCTGACTGCTGATGGCCTGCACCGCCTTCGTCAGCGTGCTGAGGTCGGCGGCATCGCCGCGGATCTCTCCCGAGGGGGCGATGTCGCTGGCTGGCACGCCGCCCGGTGCTCCCCCTGCTTCCCCGTGGCCATCGAGCGATCCCGGCATCGCCAGCGCTTCGCCCGCGAGCGCGATCACGCCCCAGTCCTTCCACGCCTGCTGCAGGCGCTGCCGCGCGTGGCCGGCGCGCGGCGGATCGCGATCGCGCCACCACGCGGCTTGCGCGCGCAGCACCGCCGCGGCATCCAGGGGCGTGCCGTGCGGACCTTGCGCCGCCTCGAGCGCGCCATCGAGCAGCCGCTCGATCTCTTCGTCCGGCGCCTGCGCGAGCATCGCCTGCTGCGCGAGCAGCAGCGCGACGCGCTCGCGCAGATGGCCCGGTCCCGCGTCCCGCCAGCGGCGCAGGCGCGTCAGCGCGTCCTCCTCGAGCGCCTGATCGCGCTCGCCGCCGGCCAGCGCGACGCGCTGCGCCGCCCATGCCGCGATGAACAGCAGCAGCGACTGCGCGTGCATGCCGCGCCCCGCGGCGAACAGGGCGCGTGCCTCCTTCGCCAGGCGCAATGCGGGCTCTGGCCGGTCGGCGACGAAATGCAGCACGGCCTGCCAGCCCTGCAGGAACATCAGTCCGGTCTGATCCTGGCGCTCGCCGTAGGTCCGCGCGAGGGCCTCCATCCCGTCGAAGCCCTCGTCGGGCAAGCGCGGACGCTGCAAGGCGCGCACGAGCTCGAGCAAGGCGTCCTCGTAGTCCGCGGCGACCGGCTGGCGCATCGCGCGCAGGCGCTGGCCGTGCGTCACGAGCTGCTGCTCGAGCGCCGCCAACGGCGTGCCGGCGAGGAAGGCATGCGCGTCGTGCACATAGAGGCCCAGGCCCGCATGCCGAAGGTTGCCGAACTCCAGCCCATTGCGATGCGTCTGCATCAGGCCATCCATGCTCACGCGCAGGCCTTGCACCCAATGGCTGAGGAAGGCGTGGAACGAGAAGCCCGCATGCGCGAAGACCTGCATCCAGCCATGGCGCTCCACGAGCGCCGTCGACATGCGTCCGAGGTCATGCGCGAAGCGGTAGTCGCCGAGGAACTCCGCGCACATCAGCCCGAGCACCGAGTACGCCGACAGCGCCTGCGGCACATGCCCGTGGTCCACCATCAGCCGCACCTGGAACAGCGTCAGCAACGGCAGCAGCGCCGGCCGCACGATGTAGGCGGCGGCGGTCATCTTGGCGGCGATGGAGATCAGCAGCAGGCGCTGCTCGTCGCGCATGGGCGCGCGCTGCGCCAGCGTGTCCAGGCCGATCGCCGCGATCTCCTGCTGCAGCGCGGCCAGCAGCGCCATCACCGAGGCCATCGGATCCGGGCCGGCGGTGCTCGGCAACTGGGCGCCGAGCAGCAGGAACAGCTCGAGCCCGAGGTCGACGGTCTCGGCGAGCCGGCCTTGCGCGTAGAAGGCCTCCATGCGCACCTCGAGCAGGCGAGCCCGCTCCGCGTTGTCGCGCGCGTCGGCGAGCGCCGACTCGAGCAGCGCATCCATGCGTGCCGGGCGGCCTGCGAGGTAGGCCATGCGCGCCGCGTGATGCAGCCAGGCGGCGCGATGCGGCGAGGTCGGCGCGAGCTCGAGCGCCAGCTCGGCGTAGTCGGCCGCGGGCTCGAACGCCGCGGCATCCATCGCCTGCCGCGAGGCCTGCGCGTTGAAGCCGGCGAGCGCCTGCCGTTCGCGCCCGTCGTGGGCATCGCGCAGCAGCATGCGCGACGCGTTCAGATGGTGCAGCGCGGTGTAGGGCAGCGGCGCGCCGGGTTGCGCGGCCAGGTGGCTGTCACGCAACAGGCGTCCGATGCGCAGCTGCAGCGCCGGCCGCTGATCGGCGGCGATGCGCTGCAGCGCCGCCTCCTGCACGCGGTCATGCGCGAAGGCATAGCGGACCGACTCGCTCGCCTGGCCTTGCAGCTGCGGCGCGTAGCGGTAAAGCGCGCTCGCCGGCACCAGCAGCTGTGCCTGCAACGCGGGCAGCAGGTCCACGGCGAGCGTCTCGGGCGCCACGTCCAGTGCGACGGCCAGGTTGTCGAGACTGAAGCCCGCGCCCAGCAGCGCGGCCACGCTCAGCGCCTGGCGCGTCGCGTCGGGCAGGCGCTCGAGCTGTTGCAGCATCAGCGCGACGACGTTGTCCGCCGTGCGCGTCGCCGCGATCCGTTCAAGCGCGTGGTCCCAGCGCTGCGCGGCCGGGTCGTAATGGATCAGGCCGCGGCGGACCAGGTCCTCCAGCAGCCGTCGCAGGAAGAAGGGATTGCCCGCCGTGCGCGTCTGGCAGAGCCGGGCCAGCTCATCCAGGCCGTCGTCCTCGGCCTCGGGGTCGCGATGCAGGCTGTCGGCGATCAGGTGACGCGTGTCATCGAGCCCCAGCGGCCCCACGCGCAGCGGCGTGAAGCGCTCGCCCAGCTGCTGGCGCAGCTCGGTCAGCTCCTGCGCGATCGGATGCCCGGGCGGAATCTCGTTGTCGCGATAGGCGAGCACGAACAGCGTGTGCCGCAGCGTCGCGTCGTTCAGGCATTCGCGCAGCAGCCGGCGCGACGCGCGATCGGCCCACTGCCAGTCATCGAGGAACAGCGTCTGCGGCTCGCCCTCGCGCGCGAGCGCCGCGAAGCCCTGGCTGACGCTGCGCAGGAAGCGGTTCTCTGCCTCAGCCGGTCCGACGGGCACCAGCGGCGCGTCGAGCGTCAGGAGCGGCGCCATCTCTGGCAGTGCCTGCGCCAGCAGCGCGGCATTCGCGCCCAGGCGCTCGCGCAGCCGCTCGCGCCATGGGGTCTGCAGGGCCATCGGCAGCGCCAGCACCAGCGCCGCCCGCTGCTGCAGCAGATGCAGCAGCGGCCCATAGGGGCGGTCCTGGCCATACTGGTTGAACTTCGCCGCCGCGAAGTGCCCCCGCTGGGCGAGCAGGCTGCGCTGCGCCGCGAGCACCAGCGCCGTCTTGCCGATGCCGGAGAAGCCGGCGACGGCCACCAGGCCCGGGCCGGCGGCATGGCCCCGCGCGGCCTCGTCGAAGGCCTGACCCAGCTGAGCCTGCGCGGACTCGCGGCCGTAGAGCCGGCCGCTCGGCTGGAAGCGCACCGCCGCATCGCCATGGCCGGCCTCGAAGCCGGGCAACGCGCGGCCCTGCCGCAGCGCCGCCTGACACAGCTGCAGATCGTGACGCAGCGCCTGATGGCTCTGATAGCGGCCTTCGGGCTCTTTGTGCAGGCAATGCGCCACCACCTGCGCCAAGGGCGCGAAGACCTGATGGTTGCGCGCCGTCGCCATCGGCGCGGCGACGGCGAGGTGCGCATGGACTGCTCGCGCAGGATCCTCGACGCTGAATGGCGGCGCGCCGGTCAGCGCCTCCAGCAGCGTGGCGCCGAGGCTGTAGAAGTCGGCGCGGTAGTCGACATCGCGGCTCATGCGGCCGGTCAGCTCCGGCGCGAGCGTCGCGAGCGAGGCCTCGATCAGCTCGGCCCGCTGCACCAGCGGGCGTTCGCGTTCGATCTCGGCGGCCAGGCCCAGGTCCGCGATCAGCGTCCGGCCTTCCTCGCGGCCAGCGCCGGGCAGCAGCAGGATCTGTCCGGGTCCGAGATTGCGATGGATCAGCCCATGGCCGTGAAGGTGTCGCAGCGCCTCGACCAGATCGAGCGCGATCTGGATCAACTCGTCGTTGTCCAAGGTGCCGCGGCGCAGGCGGTGGCGCAGCGTTTCCGCGCCGAGCGCAGGCAGCAGCAGCGCGGGGCGGCCGTCGTGCTCGATCAGGGCCGCGGGGCGAAGGACGAAAGCGGGCTCCAGGCGCTGCGCCAGCTCGTGCTCGCGGCGCAGGCGCGCGATGGCGGCGGGTTCGGCGTGGATGTCGCGCAGGCGCTTGAGCACCGCGCTGCGGCCGGCGCCATCGCCGACTTGGACGACCTCGGTCCGGCGGCCCTGGTGGAGCGTCCGCTCCGTCTGCCAAGCCCCTGGATCGGCCGCCTCCCACGCTGCTCTGTCCGTCATCCCGTCCGCTCTCTGTTGTCGTCAGACTGTAACGGCAGGACACGGCGCACTCGCGCCGATTCGCCCTCAAGCGGCCCCCGAATCGGGGAGGAAGCGGAAGAAAGCGACAGTTCAGGCGCCGCCACGGACTCAACTCCCTCGCCCCCGAAAGGCGCGAGGGGGAAATGCGCGCGCGAATCGCGCGGCGCGAGTGATCTTCGGCGGCTCAGCTCCCGTACTTGATCGAGCACCCGTAGGGCTTGGTGCTGGCGTGGGTCACCTTCTTGCCGGCCGCGAGCTCGCTCAGCGCGGTCTTCACATAGGGATCGGCCTTGGCGATGTCGTCGACCTTCGCCGTCGCGATGCTGTCGATGCCCCCCTTGTAGACCAGCACGCCTTGCGGATTCACGATGAACAGATGCGGCGAGGTCTGCGCGCCATAGCTCTTGCCGATCTGGCCGCTCGGATCGAGCAACACCTGCGTCGGCGCGGCGCCGCGATCCTTGTTCAGCTTGATCGCCGTCGGGCCGTCGACGTTGCCCTGCTGGCCCGGCGCCGACGAGATCACCTGCAGCCACACCACGCCCTGCGCGGTCGCTTCCTTCTGCAGCGCGGGGATGTTGCCGCTGCCGTAATGCTTCTTCACGTAGGGGCACTCGTGATTGGTCCACTCCAGCACGACGGTCTTGCCCTTGTAGCTGTCCAGCGTCACGGTCTTGCCGTCAGCCGTGGCCGCGCTGAAGGCGGGCGCGGGCTGGTCGAGCTGCGCTTGCGCGAGCACGGGACCGGTCATCGCCATCGACGCGGCGAGCGCGGCGGTGGCCTGCACGGCGCGGCGCGACCAGGTGGCCGGCATGGAGGAAGCGGTGGTCGAAGCGTTCATCGCAGGAATCTCCAGGTTGGGGCTCGCTTCAAGGAGACGTTCGGGGAGCGGTTCAGGGAGCGGTTCAACGGACGGCGGCCTCTCCGGCGCGCAGCGCCGAAGTGACGATGCCAGGCGTCAGCACCTGCGGCAGCACTTGCGCACTGCCGCCGGTGCCGGCGGGATAGAACAGGTACAGCGGCACGCCGCTGCGATCGTGCTGCTTGAGCAGGGCCGTGATGCGCGGATCCTGGCGCGTCCAGTCGCCCTTCAGGTAGGTCACGCCCTCGCGGGTGAAGGCCTCGCGCACCTCCTGCGTGGACAGCGCCACGCGCTCGTTGACCAGACAGGTGATGCACCAGGACGCGGTCAGATTCACGAACACCGGCTTGCCTTGCGCGCGCAGCTCCGAAAGGCGCTCTGGCGAATAGGGCTCGTGCCCCTCAGCGGCAGCGGCGATGGCCGAGTCCTTGGATGAAGACGTCTCGCCGCCATTCATCGCCGGCAACGAGGGCACCAGCGCGACAGCACCGATGACCGCTGCCAGCGCGGCGCCCGCCCCCGTCCAGCGCCATTGGGCCGATGCATGGCGGCTCACCATGCGAACCCAAGCGGCCAGCGCGATCAACACCATGCCGGAGAGCACGATCAGCACGCCCAACGGTCCGGCCTGCTGCGCGAGCACCCACACGAGCCAGATCGCCGCCGCGAACATCGGGAAGGCGAGGGCCTGCTTGAGCACCTCCATCCACGGGCCAGGACGCGGCATGCGGCGCTGCAGCGCGGGCCAGCAGGCCAGAGCCAGATAGGGCAGCGCCAGGCCGAATCCCAGCGACAGGAACACCGCCATCAACTGCGGCCCCGGCTGCGCCAGCGCGAAAGCCATCGCCGCGCCCATGAAGGGCGCGGTGCAAGGCGTGGCCACGACCGTCGCGAGCACGCCGGTGAAGAAACTGCCGGCCAGACCGGGCCTGCTGGCCAGGCTTTGCCCGATGCCGGCGAAACCGCCACCGATCTGCAGATGGCCGGCCAGCGACAGGCCGAGCACGAACATCAGCCAGGCGAGCAGCAACACGAACACCGGGGAATGAAACTGGAAGCCCCAGCCGATGCTGCCACCGGCGCTGCGCAAGGCGAGCAGCACCGCGCCCAGGGCGGCGAAGGCGATCAGCACGCCGGCGGTGTAGGCCACCCCTTGGCGCCGGTGCTCGCTCGCACTGCCTTGCAGGAAGCCGAGCGCCTTGATCGCGAGCACCGGAAACACGCACGGCATCAGATTCAGGATCAGGCCACCGATCAACGCCAGACCCATCGCGGTCCACAGGCCGAGCGCGGAAGCACTCGCCATCGCTGGCCCGGGCGCTGGCGACGGCGCGTTCCCGTTGAGCACCGGCATGCGGACTTCCCAGGCCTGGCCATCGACGAGCAAGAGCCCCTCGAGCACTTGTCCGGCCGGCGCAGGCTGTTCGCCGACGGGCATGCGAAGGCGCCATGCATCGCCGTCGCGATCGAGGCGTGGCTTTGCCGCGTGCTGGATGCGGCCCCAGTCATTGGGTATGAACAGCGCTTGTCTCGCCTGCGCGGTCGCAGCGACGGGCCAGCTGACGACGAGCTCCTTTCCATCGACGCGAGCGGACGCATCGAAGCTTGCCTTCGCGGGCAATGAGGACAGCGCTGTGGACAACGTCGCCGCATCCGGGGAAGGCGTTGCCGAGGCGGCCACCGGCAATGACAGGGCGAGCGTCGCTTGTTGCGGGATGCATTCCTCGCGACAGACGAGCCAGTTCGCTTCGGCGGTGAGGGCGACGGAGGTGCCGGGGGTCAGGCTATCGGGGAGGTGGATCTCGGTGAGCAGGAGGACTTGCGCTTCGTAGCCGTAGTTGGTGATGGGGCCGACGTCGAAGCGTTTGGGTGCGGGCCAGTGGATGTCGCTGGCGGTGGTGTTCTTTGGGAGTTGCCAGTCGATGCTGGTGGGCTGTCCTGAGTCGCCGGGGTTTTTCCAGTAGGTGTGCCAGTGAGGCGCGATGCGTTGCTCGAGGGCGACCAGGACGGTTTGTCCGGGCGAGACCTGCGAGGACGCGCTGATAAGGCGGACTTCGACTTCGCCGGTGGATGCGCGATCTGAGGGTGACGCGGGGGCGGGCAGCGCGACGCCGATGCCCAGGCCGAGGCACGCGATGGCGGCGATGGATCGCAGGCGGGACGGATCGAAGCGCGGCATGGCGGCGATGCTAGGGAATGGTTGAAGCGCTCACAAGGCGTCGTTTCCTTGTTTCCTTACTTCGTGGATTCGAAGAAACCGTGGGAGTGGTTTTCCCTTGATTGCCGCTCTCCGTGATTCGCGAACGAAAGGGGAAGTCAGCAAATGGTCATGGGGCCGGAATGATGCGAGGGGGTCCTGGAGGGAGCCCCCTCGCGTCGTGGAGAGCCCGCGCTTGGCCGTGCGGGGTCATTGGGGACTTTCGAACGCCAAAATCCCTTCGAAAAAATACGCAGACCCTGACACCCCCTGCCAGGAAAACAGTGTTCTTCAGCCGTTCGGAATATCGGGTTCAACGAGCTGCGTGAGGAGGGTCAGCGACTCCTGCCAGCCCAGATAGCAGGCCTGGGACGGGATGACGTCGGGGATGCCTTCCTGGGTGACCTGCATTTCGGTCCCGCAGAAGACCTGAGTCAGCTCAATGGTTGTGGTCATCTCGCCGGGCAGGTTGGGGTCATCGAAGCGGCTGGTGTATCGGAGTTTGCGGCCGGGTTCGAGTTCGAGGTATTCCCCGCCGAAGGTGTGGCTGCCGCCGGCTGAGAGGTTGGTGAAGGACATGCGCCAGGTTCCGCCGACTTTGGCTTCCATGTGATGCATGGTCCCGGTGAACCCGTGGGGTGGCAGCCATTTGCACATGGCCGCGGGGTCGGTGAACGCGCGGTACACGCGTTCTGGCGGTGCCTTGAGGACGCGGTGCAGGCGGATGGTGAAGGGCATTGAGGTCTCCCTGGTTCTGGATGGAACGAGGGACTGACCATAGTCCTGGAACGTGTCCGGCGCGAGACTCCGTGCCCCTGACAGGGATTCCCCGAGGGGGCTCAGACCGAGAACGACCACTCCAGGATGCTGGCGCGCTCGGGGCGGCGCTCGCGGGCGGCGCGGGCGCGGGCGGCCTCGACCCAGCGCTTGGCCAGCGGGAACGGGCCGAAGCCGGACTCGGTATTGATGTGTCCGACCAGGCCGATGTTGCTGTAGCTGCTGCCCCAGCGCGTGGCCCAGCGCAGGGCGCTGGAGGCGCTCATCCACGGGTCGTTCTGGCTCGCGATGATGGCTGTCGGGCGGCCCAGCCGTTGGTGCGGCAGGCTTTCGGCGAGGCCGAACTTGTCGGGCTCGGCCGGTGCGACCAGCAGCGCCTCGCGCACCGGCGAGTCCGGATGCCGCTGCAGATGGTGCGCCAGCGCCAGGCAGCCGAAGCTGTGCGCCACGGCGATCCATTCGCCCGGTCCGGCGTTGTCCAGCCGCGCCTGGATGCGCTCGGACCAGCGCTCCAGATCGGGATGGCTGAAATCCCGCTGACGCACGCGATGCGCATCGCGGTATTGCTGCTCGAGCCAGCTCTGCCAATGCGCCGGCCCGCTGTCGTGCAGGCCGGGAATGATCAGCAGCCGAGGCTCGGTGCTCGCGGAGCGCTGCGACGCGCGAAGAGGGTAGAGCGCCATGACGGTCTCCTGGGCCGCGCTCAGAGCGTGGCGATCGACACCTCGGTGGACTTCACCAGCGCGACGACTTCCTTGCCGACCGTCAGCTGGAGTTCCTTCACCGAGCGCGTGGTGATGACCGACGTGACGATCAGTCCGCCGGCCGTCTGCACGTCGACTTCGGACACGACCGGGCCTTCGACGATCTCCTTGATGGTGCCGCGGAACTGGTTGCGGACGTTGATGGCGGTGATGCTCATGCGTGGGCTCCTGAAAAGATGGGGACCAGCTTAGGCAGCGGCGCTCATTTGCCGAACGAAGCGCTTTGCCGATGAACATGCGGCGCCCGCATATGGATCGCAGGGCGCCCGGGGCGCGGGAATCTCCGTTGCGGCCTGTCATGGAGCGACATGCACAATCGCCGATCCCCCGAGACAGGTTTGATGACATGAGTTCTTCCCTTGCGCGCGGCGTGGCCGCACTGTCGCTCTTGGCCGCCTGCTGCGGCTCGGCTTTCGGCTTCGGCGCCGTCGGCCACAACACCGTCGGCGAGATCGCCGCCCAGCTCATCAAGGGCCATCGCGCCGAGGCCGAAGTCAGGCGCATCCTCGGTCCGGTCTCGCTTCGGGACATCGCGGTCTGGGACGACTGCGTCAAGGGCATCGACACCGGCAACGACTTCAAGTACGCCGTCACCGGCCGCTTCCCGGAGTGCGCCGTGTTCGAGAACAACGCCGAGGAAGAGGCCCGGATGCGCGACTACGTGAAGCGCAACTTCGAGCAGTGCCAGCCCAAGCCCGGCGAGGAGTCCTGCAACAAGCAGTACCACTACGCCAACGTCGCCATCCAGCGCGGCCGCTATGTGCCCGGAGCGATCGGCACCAGCGATCACGACATCGTGCCGGCGCTCAAGGCCGCGATCCTCGTGCTGAGAACCGGCAAGCAGACGCCACCGATGGATTTCACCGAGCGTGACGCGCTCGCGCTGGTCGCGCATGCGATCGGCGACATGCATCAACCGCTGCACATGGGCTCGCTCTACCTGGACGCGGACGGCCAGCCGTACGACCCCGACAAGCAGGGCGCCGACGCGCAGACGCACACCGTCGGCGCCAATGCGATCACCCTGCCGCGGCCGGATGGCACGCCGGGCGGCAATCTGCACAGCTATTGGGATGGGCTCCCGGGGCGTCTGAGCGCGCAGCAGTTGGCAGCCATGCCGGCCCTGGCGAAAGAGGTGCCGCCGGCAACGGGGAATCCGGACGATTGGCCGGTGCAGTGGGCCAGCGAATCGCTTCTCGGCGCGAAGGAGGCCTTCGGGGGCATGAGCTTCGGCCCCCGACAGCAGAGTCTGCGGGGTCCGCGCTGGCTCGCCACGCCGCCGGCGGGCTACGAGGCCCGCAGTCTCGAGCAGACGCGCCAGAACGTGATCAAGGGCGGTGCGCGTCTGGCCCAGTTGCTCGAGAGCATCTGGCCGGACCAGCCTGGCAAGAAGTGAGCATCGAGCTCGCCGAGCGAAGCCCCGCAGTGCGGGGCTTTTTTTCGTCCTGACGGACGAAAACGGTCTTGATGGCGGGCTTGTGCATAACCCTGGGGATGCGCGTTGAACAACTCCCCGGTTGTCCACACCGGATCCGGCGCGCCGCAACTTGTTGTCTGTTCATCCCGGCATTGCCCTGGGTCCGGCCCACATCCTTGCTCCGGTCGCAACTCGTTGACCTGGCAGGCAAATCGGGCGTTATCCACACCAACCCGCCAACACCTACCAATACGACCAAGGAGATATTCAACACAAGGGGATAAGAAAACCGGGCATGTCACACTTCCGGAATGTCTTCTTCTCCCGCTTCACTTTTCACCGCTTCGGCGGGGTTCGAGTCGGCGTGTCAGATCGATGCGCTCCCTCCTGGACACCGCGCCCGCGGTCTCCACGGCCACAGCTATCTGGCCACCGTTCGCGCCGAACTGCCCAGCGGCTGGGCGCCGTTCCCCGGTGGCGAGGTCCATGCGCTACGCGACTGCCTCGAGCGCTGCGTCGCCCCGCTGGACCATGCGCTGCTGAACCAGCACATCACGCAACCCACCGACGAGAACATCGCCCGCTGGATCCGCCGCCGCCTCGAGACCGAGTTCCACGTTCCCGGCATCACGCAGGTCGGCATCCAGAGCACCTCGCATTCCGGCGTCGACCTGGACGCCAACGGTCACGCGCATGTCTGGCGGCGCTATCGCTTCCAGGCCGCGCATCAACTGCCCCACGTGCCGATGGGCCACAAGTGCGGCCGCATGCACGGACATGGCTTCGAGCTGATCCTGCACGCCAACCAGGACCTGGGCGAGCGCGACCTGAGCATCGACTACGACCACCTCGACGCCCTGTGGGCGCCGTTCCATGCGCAGCTCAACTACCAGTGCCTCAACGAGATCGAGGGCCTGTCCAATCCCACCAGCGAGTTGATCTCGTCCTGGCTCTGGGAGCGGCTGAAGCCGCAGCTGCCGGAACTGAGCTGGGTCACCGTCTACGAGACCGGCTCCAGCGGCGCCAACTTCGACGGCGAGCGCTACCGGATCTGGAAGGAATTCACCCTCGACAGCGCGGTCAAGCTCAACCGGGCGCCATCGGAGCATCCGCTGGCCGGCATCCATGGCCATACCTTCACGCTGCGGCTGCATTTGAACGCGCCGCTGGACCAGGTGTACGGCTGGGCGATGGACTTCAGCGACGTGAAGCTGCTGTTCGATCCGATCTACAAGGCCATGGACCACCATCCCTTGCACGAACTGGCTGGATTGCCGGACTCGGACACCGCCAGCGTCGCCGCCTGGGTGCTGCGCCAGGCCAAGTCCCAACTCGAGCCGCTGGAACGCGTCGACCTCTACGAAACCCGCGGCAGCGGCGTCATCGTCAGCCACGGCCCGTTCGAGGAGCTGATTCCCGTATGACCTACGCCGTCAAGGAAATGTTCTACACGCTGCAGGGCGAGGGCGCCCAGGCCGGCCGTGCGGCCGTGTTCTGCCGCTTCGCCGGCTGCAACCTGTGGAGCGGCCGCGAGCAGGATCGCGCCACCGCCGTGTGCAGCTTCTGCGACACCGACTTCGTCGGCACGGACGGGCAGGGCGGGGGCAAGTTCGCCTCGGCGGACGCGCTCGCCGAGGCCATCGCCGCCAAGTGGCCGGTCGACGAGCACGGCCGCAAGACCGGCGCGCCGTACGTCGTCTGCACCGGCGGCGAGCCGCTGCTGCAACTGGACGGCCCGCTGATCACCGCGCTCAAGGCGCAGGGCTTCGAGATCGCCGTCGAGACCAACGGCACCCAGCCCGCGCCCGAAGGGCTGGACTGGATCTGCGTCAGTCCCAAGGCCGACGCCGAGCTTGTCCTGACCAGGGGCCATGAGTTGAAGCTGGTTTATCCACAGCCGCTGGCCTTGCCCGAACGCTTCGCGGCGCTGCACTTCGATCACTTCTTCCTCCAGCCGATGGACTCGGTGCTGCAGAAGCAGAACACCAAGGCCGCCATTGCGTATTGCATGGCGCATCCGCAATGGAAGTTGTCGATCCAGATGCACAAGGTCGTCGGCATCGATTGAGGCGCTTATCCACAGTCACGGGGCGCGCTAGCGCAACTCGAAGGGCGCTGTAAAGCCAACAAGGCTGTGGAAAACTTTCTCGCAACTGGGGGCTTCTCCACAGCCGGGCGCCTGTTCCCCGGTCTTGTTGTCTTTCCATGCAACGCCAACCAAGCCCTCCGCGCACACGGTTGTGATCGATGCAAGTCCTTGGCGCTGTGAGAGAAATTCGACTTGTCCACAGAAACGGGCCGCCTCTACTAAGACGACCAGGGAAGATATTTAAGACCTTGATGTTGAAAAGAGAGGCACGAAATTTCTCCGCGGCGTTGCTGTGGCGCTCTCGCAGCGCACACCGCGCTTGAGCCTGCGGCGACGGACTTGCACACTGCCGACCCATGGACATTGCCGACCTGCAACGGCGGCTGCGCGAGTTCGCCGCAGCCCGCGACTGGGACCCGTACCTCACGCCGAAGAACCTCGCCATGGCGCTGGTCGTGGAAGCGGCCGAGCTCGTCGAGATCTTCCAGTGGAAGACCGCCGAGGAGTCGCAGCAGTTGTCGGCCGACGAGCATCAGCACCTGGGCGAGGAAGTCGCCGATGTGCTCATGTACCTGCTCCAGATCGCGGACCGCGCCGGCATCGACCTGGCCGCCGCGGTCGACCGCAAGATCGCGATGAACGCGGTCAAGTACCCCGCCCCGACCTCCGCCGCATGAAGCGCACCATCGCCGTCATCGACTTCGAGACCACCGGCAACTCGCCGCAAGGCGGCGGCCGCGCGACCGAGATCGCCGCCGTGCTGCTGCGCGATGGCGAGATCGTCGGCCAGTACCAGAGCCTGATGAACACCGGCGCCTGGATCCCGCCGATGATCGAGCGCCTCACCGGCATCAGCAACGAGATGGTCGAGCATGCGCCCGACGCGGCGCAGGTGATGCGCGAGGTCGCCGCGTTCACCGAGGGCTGCGGCTTCGTCGCGCACAACGCGGGATTCGATCGCGGCTTCTGGCTGCACGAGCTCGACCGCGCTGAGGCCGCGCCGCGCATCGCGCCCGAGTTCGCCTGTACCGTGAAACTGGCCAGGCGGCTTTATCCCGAATCGCCGAACTGCAAGCTCGGCACGCTCGCGCGTTATCACCAGCTGCCGGACAACGGCCGCGCGCACCGCGCGCTCGCCGACGCGATGACGACCGCGCAGCTCGTGCAGCGGATGCAGCGCGACATCGGGGTTGAACTCGCGGAATTTCTCGGGGAACTGAGCGTCGAGCATGAGCTGCTGCTGCGCTTGCAGGCCGTGGCGCGGCCTCACTGGCACAAGGCGGCGACCGGCTACGCCCGCGATCTGCGCCGCCATCTGCAGGCCGCGCTGGTCTGATCGCGCTGCGGAAGTTCGCATGTGTGAACCTCCAGCGCGGCGCGCGATGGGCGCGGGCCGTGGCGATCGGAGGTCAGCAAAACATTTGCTGTCAAGATGCCCGTTTGGCCGCATTGGCTGGGACAATCCCGCCCTTTCCCGAATTGCGTTTGTTCTCAAGGTATGTCGAGTATTCAAATTCGCCCGGCCACGCTGCGTGATGCCAAGGCCATCGCCCAGATCCAGGTGAGTTCCGCCCAGGACGCGTACAAGACGTTCTGGCCCGACGCCGCCCTGAACGGCCTGTCCGTGGCCCAGCGCCAGGCCTACTGGCGCGAGGCCATCAACATGTGCGAACCGCAGGTGCTGGTCGCGCATCTGGACAACGAGGTCATGGGCTTCGTCGGCTTCGACCGCTCGCGCGACAAGGGCACCCCGTCCACCACTGGCGAGATCTGGGCCATGTACGCGGCTCCCTCGCATTGGGACAAGGGCGTGGGCCAGGCGCTGGTCGAAGCGGCCCAGGAAGGTCTTCAGGAGGAAGGCTGCACCCGCGTCACGCTGTGGACCTACAAGAACAACGAGCGCGCGATGCGCTTCTTCCAGATGGCGGGCTTTCGCGCGGAGTCGGACAGCGTCAAGGCCGTGGACGTTGAAGGCAAGCCGCTGGAGCAACTGCGCCTGCAGCGCTCGCTGGTCTGATCCGTGCTGGCGAAGCTGACGTCCAAGAACCAGCTGACCCTGCCGAAAAGCGTCACGGACCAGCTCGGTCCCGTGCAGTACTTCGAGGTGCAGCTGCAGGCCGGACAGGTGCTGCTGACGCCGGTGCGCATCCAGCGCGGCGACGCGGTGCGGGCCAAGCTGGCGGAACTCGAGCTCGGTGACGAGGTGGTGGCGCAGGCGATCGCCTTCGCATCGAAGGCGGCGAAGGCCGCGGTCAAGCCGGCCGCCAAGCGCGCAACCCGCAAGCCGACTCGCTCGGCATGAGCCGGCGATCGAAGCGGGCGGCGGAACTCGCCGTCATCGATCCGGCGTTGATCCTGCGCGCGCTCGTGGGCTCGAATGGCCAGGCGCAGGCGCTGCGCCGCGCCTGGCAGCAGGGGCTGCTGCGGCCGCTGGTCAGTCCCGGGCTCGCTGCGACGCTGATGCGCGCGCTTGCGTTTCCGAAGTTGCGCTTGTCCACAGCGCAGCAGCAGGAGTTGCTCGCGGATTTCCTGCCTTATGCCGAGGTCGTGAAGCCGGCGCGTGTCACCCGCGCCGCCGGTCTGACGGACTCTGCGCAAGCGCTGGTCCAGCTCGCGATCCAAGGTCATGCGTCATTGCTGCTGAGCGACGACGAGACGCTGTCGGAATGGTCCGCGAACAGCCGCAGCCAGGCGGCCCGGCAACTCTGCACGGTCTGTGCGATGTCGGCATGGTTCCAGGTGTTGCCCCCCTCCCAGCGCGACATGTTGCTTTGATAAATTCCGCGGTCGCTTATGGGCAGCTTTCACGACCGCATCCCGACCAACATGTGGCGCGTGGTGTTCTACGAACGCCGCGGCAATCGCGTTCATATGGACCGCACCGGCCCCTGGCTGCCGGAGAAATCCCTCGCGCGGAACTGGGCCCACTGGTTCAAGGAACGTGGCTATCACGTCGCGTTGCAGGATCAGAACGGCGGCCTCGAGAAGTTGCACGTCGGCATCCCCGGCTGATCCGGACGCGCCTCACGACGCGCTGCGGAAGCCCTGACGTTCGAGTGCCCAGCCGTCCGTCGGCGCCGCGTGGCGCTGCACGCGCACGGGGCTCAGGCGCTTGTTCGCGGCGCGTTGCACCAGCGCCTCGGCCAGCTCCGGGGTCAGTTGTTGCGCGAAACGGGTCCAGCGCTTCTGCAGCGGTGGATCGCGCCATGCGTCTTCGAGCGCCCAGCGGATGTCCATCGGGTCGGTCAGCGACTGGCAGCGCAGCACGCGCGGCACCAGGGCCAGCACGAACTTGCGGAAATCGGCCCGCAGCGTTTCGGCCATCAGCGCCTCCAGGCGCGTGAGGCGCTGGCTCCAGCCGGGCGTTGCGAGTTGGCGCGTCACCAGTGCCTGGAGTGCCTGCACCGGGTTGAACAGCCGCAACCGGGTTCGGCGGGAGCACCAGCATCGGCAACTGCGCGGCCAGGTCGTGCGACATCGGCGTCACGAAGCTGGCCAGGATCGCCATCCGTTCCCAGGCGTCCGCGTTGAGGCCGCCGGCCATGGTCATCGGACCCTGGCGCAGGCTCTGCGCCATCGCCCAGCATTGCTGCCAGCCGCGATCGAGCTTCGCGACATTGGCGGCGTGGCTCATCACGGCCAGGTTGCCGGCGGCATAGCCGGCGTCGTCACGGACACGGTCGATCGAGCGGCGCTGTGGATGATCTGGTTCCTCGCTGAAGGCCAGACGGCTGACCGGGCAGTGCGTCGTGTCCAGCTGCTGCAGATAGTTGGGCGTGAGCAGCAGCGTTTCGAAGCTGCGGCCGCGCTGCCAGGCATGCAGGCGCAGCGACAGCCACAGTTGCGTGTGCGCGGGCGCCTTGAGCGTGCGGGCGCCAAAGGTCGAGCGTCCCAGCTGCCAACCCTGCTGCAGCGGCGACTGACGGAACAGCTGCTCCACCGGCGGCGTCATGCCGTGATGGGCGTAGTCCCAGCCGAGCTCGAAGCCCACGCGTTCGTGGCTCGACGCGCCGGCATCGTCCGCGGCGCTGTCGCGTGCCTCGACTGGCGTCATCGGCAGGGCGAGTTGCTGAACGGTGATGGCGTCGTCGTGGCGATGGATCGTGGCGGCCATGGGGCTCTCCTTGAAAACTTGAAGACCTGGAGGACAAGTGATTCAGGCTTGGGATCAAGTATTCAATTCAGGTGGCTCATAGAATGAGCCACCCCGGAACAGGCCGACCGAAAGTTGTGGACGGCTGACCGAAATCTGTCAGGAGAGGCCCCGCATGGATCGCACCGAGCGCTTCTACAAGATCGAGATGTTGATCCGCAGCCGCGGTTGCGTGAGCTTCGCGGAGATGCGCGAGCTGCTGGAGGTGTCGCCGGCGACGCTCAAGCGGGATCTGCAGTACCTGCGCGAGCGGATGGATGCCCCGATCGAATACGACGCGGCGGAAAACGGCTATCGCTTCGGCGAGCAATGGCGCGGGCAGCGCCATGAATTACCGGGTGTCTGGTTCAGCGAGAAGGAGCTGCATGCGCTGCTGACCATGCATCAGATGATGGCCGGACTCGACGAGAACGGTCTGCTGAGCCGCCATCTGCAGCCGATGCTGGACAAGCTCACTGGCATGCTGGGTGGCGATGCCGCTGAAGCGCAGGAGATGACGCGGCGGATCAAGCTGATCTCGACGGCGCGCCGGCGGGTGCCGTCTGAGCATTTCGAAACCGTGGGCAGCGCGGTCGTGAAGCGCCAGCGGCTGCGGATGCGCTATCGCAAACGGGGAGCGGGCGGCGGCTCGGTCAGCGAGCGCGTGGTGTCCCCGCAGCGTCTGGTGCATTACCGCAATACCTGGTACCTCGATGCATGGTGCCACGCGAGCGATGGGCTGAGACGGTTCGCGCTCGACGCGATGGAGGATGCGCAGGTGCTCGAAGGGCAGGCCGCGCGCAGTCTGCCGTTGAAGGAGCTCGAAGGGGAACTGGACCAGGGTTACGGGATTTTCGCGGGTGGCGATCCGCAGTGGGCGACGGTGGTGTTCAGCGCGCAGATCGCCGCGTGGGTGTCGAGCGAGGAATGGCATCCGTCGCAGCGCAGCGAATGGCTGTCCGATGGACGCTGGCAGCTGGAGCTGCCCTTCGTGGACGCGACGGAACTGCTCATGGACCTGTTGCGCCATGCCGGCCAGGTCGACGTGCTGGCGCCGCCCTCGTTACGCGAGGCATACGCGAAGCGCCTCACCGCCGCCGCGGCAGCCCTTGCGTGACGGGCGGGATCACGCCTTTCCGCGGTCTTCCTGGGCTTCTTCCGCCTCATAGCGAGCCAGGCGCTCGCTCTTCCAGTACACGTCGTCGCCACCTTTGCCATCGAGGTTGGCCCGGTTCAGCACGCGTGCCAACACGAACAGCAGATCCGACAGCCGATTGAGATAGTGGCGCGGTGCCGCATTGATCGTCTCCTGCGCGGCCAGCGTGACGACGGCGCGTTCGGCTCGGCGCGCGATCGTGCGGCAGACATGCGCGATCGCGGCGCTGCGTGTGCCGGCCGGCAGGATGAACTCCGCCAAACGCGGCAGCTTGGCGTTGTGGTCGGCCAGCGCCTGATCCAGGTGCAGCACCGCGGCCTCCTTCAGCAGGCTGTAGCCCGGCATGCAGAGTTCCCCACCGAGGTTGAACAGCTCATGCTGAATCGTCACGAGCAGCTCGCGGACCTCATCCGGCAGCGGCTCGGCCAGCAGCACGCCGATCTGCGAGTTCAGTTCATCCACATCGCCCATCGCCTGGACGCGCAGATGATCCTTGGGGACGCGGCTGCCGTCGCCGAGGCCGGTGGTGCCGTCGTCGCCGGTGCGGGTCGCGATCTGGGAAAGTCGATTGGCCATGGCGGGAGCCGCGCGGGCTGCGGAAGTGCAAACCCGGCATCTTGCCGCAACTCGCGGGCCGTGCCGTCAGCCCCGGCGGCCGCTGCGATGGAAGGCGGGACGGTGGTGGTGCGTCAGCGCGGCGGCGTGGCCGTGAATATCGTGCACCGCGTGTCTGGGGATGCCGACCGGGCGCGGCACATGGTGCGTCGGCTTGCCGGTGCCTGATGCGTCGGCGGGCGTGCCGGGGTCGATGTCGTCGGGCGCGTCGGCGTCGCCCGGCAGGTGGCGGAGCTTATCCATCCACCAGACCCGGAGCCAGTCCATGCGCGTGCTCGCGACCATCAACATCGCCAGCAGCAGCGCCCAGATCGTCCATAACCACAGGTGGGACATGGCGGCCTCCTCGTGTCGCGCGAACCGAGCGCGCGATCCGTTCATGCTGTCACTGTGCGGGTCGCGGCGCAAGCGCGACGATGCAAGCGAATGCAGCGCGCCGCGTTCCTAGAATCGATCGGACACACCGGCCGGCCGACGTCGCCCGGACCGCGTGGAACCAGGAGACCGCGATGCCAGCGCCCCAAGGACCCGGTGATGACTTCCTCGCCCATCAGCGCCCTCATCCGACGAGCCACGCGCCGAGGCCGCTCCCGCCGGCCATGTTGGAGGCCCTGAAGGCGCGCTTCGGTGATCGCTGCAGCACGGCGATGGCCGTGCGCGAGCAGCATGGCCGCGATGAGTCGCCGTTCGACGTGCCGCCGCCGGATGCCGTCGTCCATGCCGTGAGCAACGAAGAGGCCGCGGCGGTGCTGGCGCTGGCGGACGCGCATCGCGTGCCGGTGATTCCCTACGGCGCGGGCACCTCGCTGGAAGGCCATCTGCTGGCGGTGCAGGGCGGCGTGAGCCTGGACCTGTCGCGGATGAACCGCATCCTGAGCGTCAATGCCGAGGACCTGACGGTGACCGTGCAGGCTGGCGTGACGCGCAATCAGCTGAACGCGGAGGTCCGTCATCAGGGGCTGTTCTTCCCGATCGATCCCGGCGCCGACGCATCGATCGGCGGGATGTCGGCAACCCGCGCGAGCGGCACGAACGCGGTGCGATACGGGACGATGAAGGAGAACGTGCTCGGGCTGACGGTGGCGACGCCGCAGGGCCGATTGATCCACACCGGTTCGCGGGCGCGCAAGAGCAGCGCCGGCTACGACCTGACGCGGCTGTATGTGGGCAGCGAGGGCACGCTCGGCGCGATCTGCGAGATCACGCTGCGGCTGTATCCGCTGCCCGAGGCGGTGTCGGCGGCGGTCTGCTCCTTCGCGTCCATCGACGCCGCGGTGCGGACGACGATCGCCATCATCAAGATGGGCGTCCCCATCGCGCGCTGTGAGTTGCTCGACGCGCACGCGGTGCGTGCGGTCAACCGGCATGACAAGCTGACGCTGCGCGAGGCCCCGATGCTGCTGATGGAATTCCACGGCTCCGATGCCGGTGTCGCGGAACAGGCGGCGACAGTACAGGAGATCGCCGCGGAACACGGCGGAACGGACTTCGAATGGGCGACCACGCCGGAAGAGCGCACCCGGCTGTGGACCGCGCGTCATCATGCCTATCTGTCCGCGCTGCAGATGAAGCCGGGCTGCCGCGCCGTGACGACGGACACCTGCGTGCCGATCTCGCAGCTCGCGGCGTCGATCAATGCCTCGGTCGAAGAAGTGGAAGCGAGCGGCCTGCCGTATTTCATCGTCGGCCATGTCGGCGACGGGAACTTCCACATGGGCTATCTGATCGACCCGCAGCGCCCCGAGGAACGCGAGATCGCCGAGCGCCTGAGCGCGCAGATGGTCGCCCGCGCCATCGCGCTCGAAGGGACCTGCACCGGCGAGCACGGCATCGGACTGCACAAGCAGGGCTTCCTGCTGCAGGAAGCCGGGGAGGGGGCCGTCGATCAGATGCGCGCGATCAAGCGCGCGCTCGATCCGAACAACATCATGAATCCCGGGAAGATCTTCGTCTGATCAATGCTGCGGCGCGGGCACGCTCCAGCGCTTGGTGACGTCACCGCGAACGTTCACGCTCTCCAGTTGCACACCAAAGCCCCACAGGCGCGCGACATGCTTGAGCACTTCCTGCGCGTTGTCGTGCAGCGGGCGGTCCTGGTGCTGCTGATGACGCAGGGTCAGTGATCGGTCGCCGCGCAGGTTGACGTTCCACACCTGGATGTTGGGCTCGCGCGTGGACAGGTCGTACTGCCGCGACAGCGTCTGCCGCACGTGTTGATAGCCCTGCTCGTCGTGGATCGCCGAAATCTCGTACTCGGCCTGGTGCTCGTCGTCCAGGATCGAGAACAAGCGGAAATCGCGCATCAGCTTGGGACTCAGATACTGCGCGATGAAGCTCTCGTCCTTGAAGTTGCGCATCGCGTGATCCAGTGTCGGCAGCCAGTCGCTGCCGGCGATCGCCGGGAACCACTCGCGGTCCTCGTCGGTGGGTTGCTCGCAGATGCGCTTGATGTCCGTGTACATCGCGAAACCCAGCGCATAGGGATTGATCTGCGCCATCGGCGGCTGCGCCACCACGTTGGTGTGCGACTTCAGCCACTCGATCATCATCCCGTCCGACAGATAGCCATCGTCGTACATCGTGTTCAGCAGCTTGTGGTGCCAGAACGTGGCCCAGCCCTCGTTCATCACCTGCGTCTGACGCTGGGGATAGAAGTACTGCGCGACCTTGCGAACGATGCGCACGATCTCCCGCTGCCAGGGCTCCAGCAGCGGCGCGTTCTTCTCGATGAAATACAGCAGGTTCTCCTGCGGCTCGTCGGGGAAGCGGCGCTTCTCCTCCGCCTTGGCCTCGTCCTCCGGGCGCCGTGGCAGCGTGCGCCACATGTCGTTCACCTGCTGCTGCGCATAGGCCTCGCGGTCCTTGCGCATCGCCTGCTCCTGCGCCAGCGAGAGCTTCGCCGGCCGGCGGTAGCGGTCCACGCCGTGGTTCATCAGCGCGTGGCAGGAATCCAGTGTGGCCTCCACCGCGTCCAGGCCGTGGCGCTGCTCGCAATCGGCGACGTAGTGCTTGGCGTAGACCAGGTAGTCGATGATCGACGACGCATCGGTCCACATCCGGAACAGGTAGTTGTTCTTGAAGAAGCTGTTGTGGCCGTAGCAGGCATGCGCGATCACCAGCGCCTGCATGGCCATCGTGTTCTCTTCCATCAGGTAGGCGATGCACGGATCCGAGTTGATGACGATCTCGTAGGCCAGGCCCATCTGGCCGCGCTTGTAATGGCGCTCGGTGGCGATGAATTCCTTGCCGTAGCTCCAGTGCCGGTAGTTCACCGGCATGCCCACGGACGCGTAGGCGTCCATCATCTGCTCGGCGGTGATGACCTCCAGCTGGTTGGGATACGTGTCCAGGCCGTAGCGTTCGGCGGTCGCGCGGATGACCTCGTGGTACTCCTCGATCAACTCGAAAGTCCAGTCACTGGGCGAGGGCAGCGGCCGGTCGGGCCGCTTCTCCAGGGGCCGCATCTTCGTCAGCGGCGCGCGCACGCGGCGGCCGCCATATTCGTTGCTGCCGACGCCGACTCCGACGCTGCGGCGGTTTTCCAGGCTGCCCATGATGATGTCCTCCGGCCCCGCGCTCATGCGGCGGCCCCTTCTTTCTTGAACAGGTCGCGGAAGACCGGGTAGATCTGCGCCACCTCGACGGCCTTGCGCATCGCGAAGTGATGCACCTCGTCCTCGAGCTTGGCGTACTCCTCCCACAGGTTCTGCTCCGCCTCGGCGACCTGCACGTAGGCGTAGTAGCGGCACAGCGGCAGGATCTTGTCGGCCAGCAACTCGCGGCAGCGGCCGCTGTCGTGATGCCAGTTGTCGCCGTCGCTGGCCTGCGCGCCGTAGATGTTCCAGTCCCCGGCCGGATAGCGGGCGCGGATGATCTCCTCCATCAGCACCAGCGCCGAGGACACCACCGTGCCGCCGGTCTCGGTGGCGTGGAAGAAGTTCTGCTCGTCGACTTCCTGCGCCTGCGTGTGGTGGCGGATGAAGACGACCTCGATCTTCTCGTAGTGCCGCGTGAGGAACAGGTACAGCAGGATGAAGAAACGCTTGGCCAGGTCCTTGCGGCTCTCATCCATCGAACCCGACACGTCCATCAGGCAGAACATCACCGCGCGCGTGGTCGGCTGCGGCACCTTGATGCGGTTGCGGAAGCGCAGGTCGATCGGGTCGAGGAAGGGGATGGCGCCAATGCGCTGGCGCAGCAGCACGATGCGGGCCTCGGTCTCGGCGATCAGCGCCTGGATCTCGGGCCGGCGCACGTCCTCTTCCTGCCGCAGCGTCTGCAGCCGGGTCTCGAGTTCGCTGAGCTCGCGCCGCTTGTCCATGCCCAGCGCGATGCGCCGTCCGAGCGCACCGCGCATCGAGCGCACCACATGCAGGTTGGTCGGCGTGCCGTCGGTGACGTAGCCGGCCCGCACGGTCTTGTACTCGGGGGTCTCGGCCAGCGTCGTGCGCGCGAGGTTGGGCAGCGCCAGGTCCTCGAAGAAGACCTGCATGAACTCCTCCTTGCTGAGGTGGAAGACGAAGTCGTCCTCGCCCTCGCCGGAGTCGCTGGCCTGCGAGCCGCCGCCACCGCCCTGGCCGCCTTGCGGCTTGCCGATGCGGTCGCCCTTGATGTGCTCGGTGTTGCCGGGGCGGACGACCTCGCGGATGCCGCCCTCGCCATGGTTGAACACCGGCTCGCTCAGGTCGCGCTTGGGGATGTGCACATCCTCGCCGCGCTCCATGTCGCGGATGCCGCGCTTGTCCACCGCGCGGCGCACCGCCTCGCGGATCTGGTCTCGATAGCGGCGCAGGAAGCGCTCGCGATTCCCGATCGACTTGTTCTTGCCCGACAGCCGTCTATCGATGATTTGTTGAAGGCCGGTCATGGGGACCTCGCTGGTTCTCGTCGTGGGAGCCCCGCGCCGCGCCGTTGCCTGGCGCCGGCGCGCGGCCCGTGTCCTCAGCTCGACTTCCTCACCCGCAGGTACCACTCGCAGAGCAGCCGCACCTGCTTGGGCGTGTAGCCCTTGTCGACCATGCGCTGCACGAAGTTCTCATGCTTCTTGGCCTCGTCGGCGCTCGCCTTCGCGTTGAAGCTGATGACGGGGAGCAGCTCCTCGGTGTTGGAGAACATCTTCTTCTCGATCACCGTGCGCAGCTTCTCGTAGCTGGTCCATGTCGGGTTCTTGCCGGCGTTGTTGGCGCGCGCCCGCAGCACGAAGTTCACGATCTCGTTGCGGAAGTCCTTGGGATTGCTGATGCCCGCGGGCTTCTCGATCTTCTCGAGCTCCGCGTTCAGCGCCGAGCGGTCGAACACCTCGCCGGTGTCCGTGTCCCGGTATTCCTGGTCCTGGATCCAGTAGTCCGCGTAGGTCACGTAGCGGTCGAAGATGTTCTGGCCGTACTCGCTGTAGCTCTCCAGGTAGGCGGTCTGGATCTCCTTGCCGATGAACTCCGCATAGCGCGGCGACAGCACCTCCTTGATGAAGCCGACGTACTTCTGCTCGGCCTCCTGCGGGAACTGCTCGCGCTCGATCTGCTGCTCCAGCACGTACATCAGGTGCACCGGATTGGCGGCCACTTCGGTCGAGTCGAAGTTGAAGACCTTGGACAGGATCTTGTACGCGAAGCGCGTCGAGATGCCCGCCATGCCTTCATCGACGCCGGCGTAGTCGCGGTACTCCTGGATGGACTTGGCCTTGGGGTCGGTGTCCTTCAGGTTCTCGCCGTCATAGATCTGCATCTTGCTGAAGGCGCTGGAGTTCTCCGGATCCTTCAGCCGCGTCAGCACCGCGAACTGCGCCATCATCTTCAGCGTGCCGGGGGCGCACTTGGCCTCGGCCAGCGAGGAGTTGCGGATCAGCTTCTCGTAGATCTTCACTTCCTCGCTGACGCGCAGGCAGTACGGGACCTTGACGATGTAGATGCGGTCGAGGAAGGCCTCGTTGTTCTTGTTGTTGCGGAAGGTCTTCCACTCGCTCTCGTTGCTGTGGGCCAGCACGATGCCGTCGAAGGGGATCGCGCCGAAGCCCTCGGTGCCCTTGAAGTTGCCTTCCTGCGTCGCGGTCAGCAGCGGGTGCAGCACCTTGATCGGCGCCTTGAACATCTCGACGAACTCCAGCAGCCCCTGGTTGGCCAGGCACAGGCCGCCGGAATAGCTGTAGGCATCGGGGTCGTCCTGCGCATAGGTCTCGAGCTTGCGGATGTCGACCTTGCCCACCAGCGAGCTGATGTCCTGGTTGTTCTCGTCGCCCGGCTCGGTCTTGGCCACGCCGATCTGCTTGAGCATGCTCGGGAGCCGCTTGACGACCTTGAACTTGCGGATGTCGCCGCCGTATTCATCGAGCCGCTTCACCGCCCACGGGCTCAGGATGCGGTTGAGATAGCGGCGCGGGATGCCGTACTCGCGCTCGAGCAGCGGACCGTCCTCGACCGGATCGAACAGCCCCAGCGGGCTTTCGTTCACCGGGCTGTCCTTGAGCGCGTAGAACGGCACGTGCTCCATCAGCTGCTTGAGCCGCTCCGCGATGGAGCTCTTGCCGCCGCCCACCGGGCCCAGCAGATACAGGATCTGCTTCTTTTCCTCCAGCCCTTGCGCGGCATGGCGGAAGTAGCTGACGACCTGCTCGATCGCGTCCTCCATGCCGAAGAACTCGGCGAAGGCCGGATAGATCTTGATGACCTTGTTCTGGAAGATGCGCGACAGCCGCGGGTCATTGCGCGTGTCCAGCATCTGCGGCTCGCCGATGGCCTTGAGCATGCGCTCGGCCGCGGTGGCATAGGCGAGGGGATTTCGCTTGCACTCGTCCAGGTACTCCTCCAGTGTGAGTTCCTCGACCTTGCTGCGCTCGTAGCGAGCGGCGAAATGGCTGATCACATCCATGCTGACCTCCAGAGTAGTTCGTGGGGAGGCGACGCGGACCCGTGCAATGACGGACCCCGCATCGTCCAGGAAGTTCTGGCGACGTCCATGACTCAAGGCGTCATCAGAGCTTTCCGAGCTCAGCGTGCTTTCAGCAAACGGCCAGCCCATGCTGGCTCAAAGACCGCCGCCCCATGTCCGGTCCCGTGGACAACCTCGAAGGCGGCGAGGCTTTGGTGGAGCCATGCTACGCCCATCGGCACCGATGCGCGAGAGCAAGACGTGACCCCGTTGTACTCCCTCACGCAACGTCTGTGAAGCATTGCCGTTGACCGTCCCCCCGGGCCGGGGACCTGTGGGAAGTACGAAGGAGACGGCACGCGTCCCGCGTGCCATCCTCATGGTTTGCCGGCCCGCGAGGCGGGCCGGGCGGGCTCACTCGCCGGCGCCCGGCGGCCGCAGCTTTTGCAGCAAGCCATTCAATTCGTCCAGCGAGCCGAAGCTGATCGCGACCTCGCCCTGTTCGCCGCGCTTGGTCTTCTTGCGGACGCGGATCTCGACCTGCGCGGTCAGCAGGTCCGACAGCTCTTCCTCGAGCCGCAGCACGTCGCGGCTCTTGTCCGACTTGACGCGCAGCAGCGGGGCCTGGCGGCCCGCGCCCTGCTGACGCTGCACGAGCTTCTCGGCCTCGCGCACGCTGAGCTTCTTGGCCGCGATCTCGGTCGCGCTGGTGATCTGGTGGGCACCGTCCAGGGCCAGCAGCGCGCGCGCGTGGCCCATGTCGATGTCGCCGGCCATGAGCATGTTCTGGACCGGTTCGGCCAGGTTGAGCAGGCGCAGCAGGTTGGAGGCCGCGCTGCGCGAACGGCCCACTGCCTGCGCCGCCTGGTCGTGTGTCAGGCCGAACTCGTCGACCAGCCGCTTCAGGCCCTGCGCCTCCTCGAGCGCGTTGAGGTCCTCGCGCTGGATGTTCTCGATCAGCGCCATCGCGGCGGCGGCCTCGTCGGGCACCGGCTTGACCAGCACCGGTACCTCGGCCAGGCCGGCCAGACGGGCGGCGCGGAAGCGGCGCTCGCCGGCGATGATCTCGTAGCGCACCGCGCCATTGGGCGCGATCGGGCGCACCAGGATCGGCTGCATGATCCCCTGCGCCTTGATGCTCTCGGCCAGCTCGTAGAGCGAGCCCTCGTCCATGCGGGTGCGCGGCTGGTACTTGCCGGCCTGCAGCTGCGCCAGCGGCAGCACGCCGGGTTCGCCGTCGCGCACCGAAGGTGCGTCGCTCACTTTGGGGCCCAGCAGGGCCTCCAGGCCCATGCCGAGGCCCTTGGGTTTCTTTGTCGCCATGGGGCGCGATTCTCCGCGATTCGGGGATGGGGCCGTCAGCCTTGTGCCGCGGTCATGCGGCCAGGCGCTTGAGCAGCGCGCGGCCCTCCGGCCAGTCGCCCAGCCCCGAGGCCGCGTTGACATGGCCCAGCGGGCCGGCGAGGACGAATTCCGCGCCCCAGTCCGCGGCCATGCCGGCGGCGCGCTCGGGGCTGCAGAAGGGATCGTCGCTGGACGCGACGACGACCGAGGCGAAGGGCAGGCGAGGGCGCCGGATCGGGCGCCAGTTGTGGAGCTGCGGCGGGGTGTCGTCGCGCTCGGTGTCGGGCGGCGCGACGAGCAGCGCGCCCTGCACGCGCGCGGTGTGGGCCGAATGCGCCGCCCAGGCCGCCACGAGCTGGCAGCCCAGGCTGTGCGCGACCAGCAGCGCCGGCCGCTCCCGCAGGCGCGCATCGTGCTGCAGCACTTCGTCGAGCCGGGCCATCCAGTCACCGCGGCGCGGCCATTCCCAGTCGTTCTGCTCGACGCGGGTGTCGCCGTGCAGGCGCTGCCAGGCGCTCTGCCAGTGATCGGGGTCGGAGTTCAGCCAGCCCGGCAGCAGGTAGACGGGACGCGCGATGGCCTGGGCATCGGGGGCATTCGTCGGAATCGGGTGCTGTGACATCTGTTGGCCTTATGCTTCGCGCTTTCTTCGGGAGGGTCCCGGAGGCAGCGGATTTTGCAGGAGCGGCGATGAAGTACGCGGTGTATGTCGACGGGCAGGAAGGCACGACCGGCCTGCGCATCAATGAATATCTGGCGCAACGCGCCGACATCGAGGTGCTGCGCATCGACGCCGATAAGCGCAAGGATCCCGCCGAGCGCGCGCGGCTGCTGAACGCGGCCGACGTCGCCTTCCTGTGCCTGCCGGACGCGGCCTCGCGGGAAGCGGCCGCGATGGTGAGCAATCCCAACACCTGCCTGATCGATGCCAGCACCGCGCACCGCACCGCGCCGGGCTGGGCCTTCGGCCTGCCGGAGCTGGCCAAGGGCCAGCGCGCCGCGATTCGCGAGTCCAAGCGCATCGCCAATCCGGGCTGCCATGCCAGCGCCTTCATCCTGGCGGTGCGTCCGCTGGTCGATGCCGGCCTGCTCCCCGCGGACGCGCGGGTGTCGGCGACGTCGATCACGGGCTACTCCGGCGGCGGCAAGTCCATGATCGCGGAGTACGAGGCGGGCGGAAATCCGAAGCTGACCGCGCCGCGCCCGTATGCGCTGGGCCTGGCCCACAAGCATCTGCCGGAGATGATGGCCCATACCGGCCTGACGACCGCGCCGGTGTTCATGCCGATCGTCGCCAACTTCTACAAGGGCCTGGGCGTGACGGTGCCGCTGCACCTGAGCCAGCTGCGCGCCGGCACGACGCCGCAGCAGGTCCGCGACGCGCTGGCCGCGCATTACGAGGGCGAGCGCTTCGTCCACGTGAAGCCGCTGCGCGATCCGGACACGCTGGCGGGCGGCTTCTTCGACGTGCAGGCCTGCAACGACACGAACAACGTCGACCTGTTCGTGTTCGGCAGCGAGCAGCAGATCCTGGTGATGGCGCGACTGGACAACCTGGGCAAGGGCGCGAGCGGCGCCGCAGTGCAGAGCATGAACGTGCACCTGGGCGTCGACGAGTCGCTGGGCCTGATGGGTCCGGACGTGAACAGCATCTGATGGCTGATCCAGAGCGGTCCGTGGTCAGGGAGTGGCGCCGGGATGGTGCCGTGCCGCGGACCGGCCTCGACGCGATCCGTGATGGCGTGATCGCCCACGGACGCCAGCAAGCGCAGGGCAGCGATGCCGAAGACATCGCCGTCGCGCTCTACGACGGCGACAAGCTGATCGCCGGTGCCTTCGGCCGCACCGAGTTCCAGCGGCTCTACGTGAGCTTCCTGTGGGTCCACGCGGACCATCGGGGGCAGGGCCTGGGCGGCGATTGCCTTCGGCAGATCGAGGCGATGGCGCTGAAGCGCGGTTGCGTCGACGCGTTGATCGAAACCCTGCTCGATGAGGTCGCCGAGATCTACGAGCACCTCGGATACGCCTGCATCAGCCATGTGCACGACTTCGTGCCGGGCTTCACCCGGCACACGCTGCTGAAGGTCTGGCAGCCGCGCGACTGAGCGCGTTGAGCACCGCGCGGGGCGCTCAGTCCCAGGTGCGTGGATCGTCGCTGCGGTAGTGGTAGTCGTAGGCGCGCTGGAAGCCTAGGGCGGCGTACAGGCGCTTGGCCGCTTCGTTCTCGGCGGCGACCTGCAGATATCCCGTCGTGGCCCCTTGACGGCGTGCGACGGCCAGCAACGCGGCGCAGAGCTGGCGGCCATGCCCGCGGCCGCGCTGGGCCGGCGGGGTGAAGATGTCGAACAGGCCGGCCATGGCGCCCGGCGAGGATCCGTCGCTCAAGGGATGGGTCGCAGGATCGATTGCGGGATCGATCGCGACTTGGCCGCAGGCGAGCAGTTCGCCATCGCGCACCAGACGGAAGGCCTGATGCCGGACGGTGGCCTGTTCCAGCCGGCGGGCGTGACCGTCGATCTCGGCGGCATCGGAGCCGCGCAGGCCGCCGATCAACTCGGCGTATTCGGCGGAGGACAGCGCTTCGAGACCGCCGTCCTCATCGAAGCCATCGAGTGTGGGCAGCACCCACACCTCGGACGGACCGAAGGCGCGCCAGCCGAGGGCATCCAGCTGCTGGGCGAGGTCGGCCGGTTGGCTGAAGGGGGTGAGCCGCAGGATCAGCGGCAAGCCGGCCTGGTCGAAGGCGGCGCGGCAGCGTCGCAGGATCTCTTCCAACGGCAGCGATCCCGCCGCGATCGCATTCACGCAGCGCGAGCGGCGCGCGTGTCCCGGCGAGAGCCGCAGCAGCCAGCCATCCACATGTGCTTCACGTGGCGCCGAGGCCGCATTGAGCCCGGCGAGTTCGGCCCGGCGGGCGAGGGTGTCCAGGTCGGGCAGCACGGCGGCCTCCCGCTCAGCGCATCGCGCCGACGCGCTTGACCATTTCCTTGGCGAAGTCGATGAACGCGTGCGCGCCCTTCGATCCGCCATCGAAGACGACTCCCGGCAGTCCATAGCTGGGCGCCTCGGCCAAGCGGACGTTGCGGGGAATGACCGTGTCGAAGACCTTGTCGCCGAAGTGCGCCTTCAGCTGCTCGCTGACCTGCTGCTGCAGCGTGATCCGGGGATCAAACATCACGCGCAGCAGGCCAATGATCTGCAGGTCCGGATTCAGATTGGCGTGGATCTGCTTGATCGTGTTGACCAGGTCGGTCAGGCCTTCCAGCGCGAAGTATTCGCACTGCATGGGCACCACGACGCCGTGGGCCGAGCACAAGCCGTTCAGCGTCAGCATGGACAGCGAGGGCGGGCAGTCGATCAGGACGAAGTCGTAATCGTTGGCCGCAGCGCTCAGGGCGGCCTTGAGCCGGTTCTCGCGGCGCTCAAGCTCCACCAGCTCCACTTCGGCACCGGCCAGTTCGCGGTTGGCGCCGAGCACGTCGTAACCGGCTTTCTCGCTGTGCTGCTTGGCTTCGGCGATGGTGGCCGACTCAAGCAGCACGTCATAGACGGTCAGGGGCAGGGCGCGCTTGTCGATGCCCGAGCCCATCGTCGCGTTGCCCTGTGGATCGAGGTCCACGACCAGTACGCGTTGCCCGACCTTGGCCAGACCGGCGGCCAGATTCACCGTGGTGGTGGTCTTGCCGACACCGCCTTTTTGATTCGCAACGCAGAAGATCTTGGCCATGAATGGTCGGGGAACGAGCGGCTGGAGAGGGGCGGAGCTTAACCGATGGAAGCGGCGGGGCGGATCCAGAGCAGGCAGCGCTGGGCGTCGAGCCCCGGAACTTGAAGCTGTTCCACGTGGAACACGAACAGATCGGGTGCGCGTTGGGCGAGTTCCGCGAGCTCTTCAGCAGGGTGCTGACCTTTCATGGCGGCCCAGACCGCGCTCGGCTTCAGATGCATCCGCGTCCACTCGGTGAAGTCGGCGAGCGAGGCGAAGGCGCGAGACGTGATGACATCGAACGGCTCCGTCCTCAGCTTTTCCACGCGAGCGTGCTCTGCTCGCAGATTGGGCAAACCGATCTCCGCAGCGACCTGCGCGATGAAGAAAGCCTTCTTGCCCACCGTGTCGACGCAGGTCACCGAAATCGCCGGATCGCAGATCGCGATGACGACGCCAGGCAAGCCGCCGCCGCTTCCCACATCCATCAGGCGCAGCGGCCGCCCATCCGCATGGCGGCGCAGTGGCGGAATGAGGCTGAGGCTGTCCACCAGATGCTGCGTCAGCATTGCTTCCGGATCCCGGACCGCCGTCAGGTTGTAGACCTTGTTCCACTTCGAGAGCAGTCCCAGGTAAGCGATCAGCTGATCGAGTTGCTGGTCGCTGAGGCCGAGCTGGAGTTGCTCCGCAGCAGCGGCGAGTCGGGAGCGCAGGTCGAGTTCGGTCATCTACGGCGGGGAAGGTCGGTGCGTTGAGCTATTGGGGAAGCGCGGGAAAGGGGTAGCGCTCGTCAGGCGGTGGCGGATTCACTCGCCGCTTCCTGGTCGGTGAAGCCCTTGAAGCGGCCCTTGCGCAAGTGAATCAGCAGCAGCGAAATCGCTGCCGGTGTGATGCCGGAAATGCGCGAGGCTTGGCCCAGCGTCTCCGGCCGATGCTTGTTCAGCTTCTGTCTGGCTTCGAAGGAGAGGGCGGTGACGAGGCCGTAGTCGAGGTCCTCGGGCAGCTTCAGGTGCTCGTAGTTGGACGCACGGGCGACGTCCTCCTGCTGCTTGCTGATGTAGCCGGCGTACTTCACGCTGATCTCGACTTGTTCGACCACGGCGTCCGCCACGTCTCTGCCCAGCGATTCCGCCAGCGCAGCGCGAGACACACCGGCCTCGGGCCGGGCGATCGCCGCGACTTCGGCGACCGTGTCGAAGGTGACGCCGGGACGGCGCAACAGGTCGACGAGGTTGTATTCCCGCTCGAGCGCCTTGCCCACGAGCCGCTCCGCCTCCGAGGCGGGAAGGATGTTCGGGTGCACCCAAGTCGCCTTCAGCTTCTCTGTTTCACGTGAAACAGCATCGCGCTTCCTATTGAAGGCATCCCACCGCGCGTCGTCCACGAGGCCCAGTTGCCGCCCCGCCTCGGTCAGGCGCATGTCGGCGTTGTCCTCGCGGAGCTGCAGGCGGAACTCGGCGCGGCTCGTGAACATGCGGTAGGGCTCGGTGACGCCCTTGGTGATCAGGTCGTCGACCAGCACGCCCAGGTAGGCCTGGTCCCGGCTTGGCAGCCAGGCGTCTTTGCCCTGCACCTGCAGCGCCGCGTTCAGACCTGCGAACAAGCCCTGCGCCGCCGCCTCTTCATAGCCCGTGGTCCCATTGATCTGACCAGCGAAAAAGAGGCCGCCGATGGCGCGCGTCTCGAAGCTCGACTTGAGCTCGCGCGGGTCGAAGTAGTCGTATTCGATGGCGTAGCCGGGGCGCAGGATGTGCGCGTTCTCCAGACCGGGAATGGATTGCACCGCCGCCAGCTGAATGTCGAAGGGCAGGGAGGTCGAGATGCCGTTCGGATAGAACTCGTGCGTCGTCAGGCCTTCCGGCTCCAGGAAGATCTGGTGCGAGTCCTTGTCGGCGAAGCGATTGATCTTGTCCTCGATGGACGGGCAGTAGCGCGGCCCGACGCCCTCGATCACGCCGGTGAACATCGGGCTGCGGTCAAAGCCGGAGCGGATGATCTCGTGGGTGCGCTCGTTGGTGTGCGTGATCCAGCAGGGCAGTTGCCTTGGATGCTGTGCGGCGTTCCCCATGAAGCTGAACACCGGCACGGGGTCCAGGTCTCCGGGCTGCTCGACGCACTTGGAGAAATCGATCGTCCGGCCGTCCAGGCGCGGCGGCGTTCCGGTCTTCAGCCGGCCTTGCGGCAGCTTCAGTTCCTTGAGCCGGCCCGACAGCGACACGGCCGGCGGATCGCCGGCCCGGCCGGCGGCGTAGTTGTCCAGGCCGATGTGGATGCGTCCGTCGAGGAAGGTGCCGGCGGTCAGCACCACGGCGCGGGCGCGGAAGCGCAGGCCCGACTGGGTGACGGCGCCCACCACGCGATCGCCTTCCACCATCAGGTCGTCGACAGCCTGCTGGAACAGCATCAGGTGGGGCTGGTTCTCGAGCCGGTGGCGGATGGCCGCCTTGTAGAGGATGCGGTCCGCCTGGGCGCGGGTGGCGCGCACGGCCGGCCCCTTCGAGCCGTTGAGGATGCGGAACTGGATGCCGCCTTCGTCGGTCGCGGCGGCCATCGCGCCGCCGAGCGCGTCGACCTCCTTCACCAAGTGGCCCTTGCCGATGCCGCCGATCGACGGGTTGCAGCTCATCTGGCCGAGCGTCTCGATGTTGTGGGTCAGCAGCAGCGTGCTGACGCCCATGCGGGCGGCGGCCAGCGCGGCTTCGGTGCCGGCATGACCACCACCGACCACGATCACGTCGAACTCTTTCGGATAAAGCATGGCAAGGCGTCCAGCAGGATCGGCGATGGACAGCCGGCTGGCGTTCAGATGAGGGAAGGGCGCGATTTTACGCGGGGCTGTGGATAAGTCACCGTCCCAGGGGCATGCGCGCGGAACTGGAAAGGTGCTGATTTCACCCGCGCGGCGACAATCCGGCGGTCATGAACTGCCGCCCTCATTGCGCCGCCTGCTGCATCGCGCCCTCGATCAGCAGCCCGATCCCAGGCATGCCGCACGGCAAGCCGGCTGGCGTGCGCTGCATCCAGCTCGACGACGACCTGCGCTGCAAGATCTTCGGACGGCCGGAGCGGCCGGCGGTCTGCGGCTCGCTGCCGCCGCACGAGGACATGTGCGGCGACAGCCGCGAGCAGGCGATGCGCTGGCTGGGGTGGATGGAAGAGCAGACGGCTCCTGCGCCGCTGCCCGAGCCGCGTCCCCTTTCGCCCGTGCGCTGACGCGGCGACAGCGCGCTGAAAGCGCGCCGCCCGTAGAGTCGGTGTTTCCAGAAGATCACATCGGAGACACCGCATGACCCCCACCGACGAGGCCCGCCGCCGCTTCCTCCTGCAATCCACCGCGCTTGGCGCCGGAGCCGCCTTTGGCTCGGCGGCCGGGCCTGCTCTCGCGCAGGCCGCCTGGCCCTCGCGCAACGTGCGGCTGGTCGTGCCTTTCGCGCCGGGCGGCAGCAGTGAAATCGTCGCGCGCGCCACCGCGGCCGAGCTCAGCAAGACGCTGGGCCAGTCGGTCTATGTGGACAACAAGCCGGGCGGTGGCGGCAACATCGCCATGGGCGAGGTCGCCCGCGCCGAGGACCAGCACACGCTGATCCTCGGGCACATCGGCACGCTGGCGGTGAACCCGTACATCTACGACAAGCTGCCCTACGACCCCAACCGGGACTTCAAGCCGATCACGCTGCTGGCCAAGGTGCCCAGCCTCTACGTCGTCCATCCGGACTTGCCGGCGCGCAACCTGAAGGAGTTCGTGGCGCTGGTGCGCAAGAGTCCGGGCAAGTACAGCTACGGCTCGGCCGGCAACGGCAGCGCGGGCCATCTCGCGATGGAGTACCTGAAGATGGTCGCTGACCTCTTCATCCTGCATGTCCCCTACCGAGGCACCGGACCGCAGCTGACGGACCTGCTGGCGGGTCGCCTGGAGGCTGCCTCGGTGGGTGCGCCGGCGATCCTGCAGTTCATCAAGGCGGGCAAGCTGCGCTGCATCGCGACCGGCTCCAAGGAGCGGCTGCCGCAGTTGCCGGACGTGCCGACGGTGGCGGAGCAGGGCTATCCCGGCTTCGAGATGACGCAGTGGTACGGGCTGTGCGCGCCCGCCAATCTGCAGCCGGCGCATGTGGACAAGCTCGCGGCCGAATCGGCCAAGGCGATCAAGTCCGCCACCGCGCGCGAGCGCCTGAGTCACGACGCCGCCGAGGCCATCGGCAACACGCCGGCCCAATTCGCCGCCTTCATTGCCCAGGAACAGCAGCGCTGGAAGCAGGTCGTCGCCCGCGCCAAGATCAAGCCCGACTGAGTCAACGCTCGCCTCGAGCGGAGGAAGCCCAGGGGCAGGGCGACGATTTAGCGAGCGTATGAGGAGTCCTGCCCCTGGGCTTCCTCTGCTGCGCTCGGTCGAAGCAGGAAGCCGTCAGGCCTGGTGCACGGTCCGCAGATCCTGCACCACGCGCCCGCCCTGCAGGCTGACGACGCGCTGTGCCGCCGCGATGGTTTCCGGCCGGTGCGCGATCACGATGCGCGTGAGCGGCAGCTGCCGCAGACTCGCGTTCACGAGCCGCTCGCGTTCCACGTCGAGGGCGCTGGTGGCCTCGTCCAGGAACAGGAACTGCGGCCGCTTGTAGAGCGCCCGCGCGAGCAGGATGCGCTGGCGCTGTCCGCCCGACAGGCTCGATCCCATGTCGCCGATCAGTGTCTGGAAGCGCATCGGCATGGCCTCGATGTCTTCGAGCACGCAGGCCAGCCGCGCGCATTCCCGGACCCAGTCGGGGTCGACGTCGAGGTCGAAGAAGCTGATGTTGTCGGCGATGCTGCCGGCGAAGAGCTGGTCGTCCTGCATCACCGTGCCGATGCGCTCGCGCCAGGCATTCGCGCCGAGCTGGGCCAGCGCGACGCCGCCGATGCGGATCTCGCCGTGCTGTGGCGCGTGGATGCCCAGCATCAGCTTCATCAGCGTGGTCTTGCCGCAGCCCGACGGGCCGACGATCGCGACCGACTCGCCGGGTTCGATGCGCAGCGAGCAGCCGGCGATGACCTCGGGCTCGCCGTCGGCGTAGCGGAAGCGCAGCGCGTCGAGTTCCAGCGCCGATTCGCGCGGCACCGCGCGGCCGGGTGCGTCGAGTTCGGCCTCGGGCGCGGTCAGCACGATGTCGGCGAGCCGCTCGCCCTGCAGGCGCAGCATCTTGAGAGCGACGACCTTGTCGATCAGCCCCGCGATGCGCTGACTGAACTGGTCCTTGTAGGCGAGGAACGCGAACAGCATCCCCACCGAGAGTTCCTTGTCCAGCACCAGCATCGCGCCCATCGCGACGATGGCCACGCGCTCCAGCCCGAACAGCAGCTTGTTGCCCTGCGTCATGCCGAGTTCGAGCTTGCGCCCGGTCAGCGAGGCATTCATCTGCTCGACCACCAGATTGGCGAAGCGCGCGCTGCGATCGGCCTGCGCGTTGAACAGCTTGATCGCCTGCGCGCCGCGCAGCGATTCGAGGAAGTGGGTGTTCTGGCGCGCCTCATGGGTCAGCGCCTCTTCCTGCGCGTTGCGCAGCGGGCGGAAGAAGGCCCAGCGCAGCAGCGCGTAGCCGGCCACCGCGGTCAGCGCCACCGCCGTCAGCCGTCCGCTGTAGAGCAGCATCATGGCCAGCGTCAGCAGCACCATCAGCCCGTCCAGGACGGCCTCGATGAAGCTGCCGGTCAGCGTCTTCTGGATCTCCTGCACGCTGGAGAAGCGCGACCAGATATCGCCGAGATGGCGTTTCTCGAACCAGGCCAGCGGCAGCCGCAGCAGGTGCGAGAACACATTGGAGAGCCACTGCAGGTTGAGCGAGGCCGACAGGATCATCACCGCCCAGGAGCGCAGGATCCCGACGCCGACCTGCAGCAGCACCAGCAGCGCGAAGCCGATGCCCAGCGTGACGAGCAGGTCGCGGTCGGCGCTGACGATGACGCCGTCGACGGTCCATTGCAGCAGGAAGGGCGCGAGCAGGCCCAGCAGTTCGAGGCCCAGCGCCAGCGCCAGGACTTGCGCCACCGAGCGCTTGAGCCCGCTCACATGGCCGAGCAGCTGGCGCCACTTCGGCGCCGGCGCCGGCGCCTTGCGCGCGAAGTCCATGCCCGGCCGCAGCTCGAGCGCCACGCCGGTGAAGTGCTTGGAGACCTCGGCCAGCGGCAGGCGGCGCTCGCCCAGGGCCGGGTCGAGGATCACGGCGCGATCGCCCTGGATGCCGTCCAGCACGACGAAGTGGTTGAAGTCCCAGTGCAGGATGCAAGGCGTCTGCAGCTTGTGCAGCGTCTGCGGCTCGGCGCGCAGCGCGCGGGCGGTGAGGCCCAGCTGCGCGCCCATGCGCACCAGGTCGGCCATCGTCAGGCCCTTGAGCGAGACGACGAAGCGGTCGCGCAACTCGCCCAGGCTCCAGCGCTGGCCATGCGCCGCGGCCACCATCGCCAGGCAGGCGAGGCCGCACTCGGCAGCCTCGGTCTGCAGGATGACGGGACGGCGGCGGCGCCAGCCGAGATTCAGCCGGGCGAGGGCGCCGGCGGCAGGGGCATCAGACACGACGGACGAGGCTCAGCAGCGGTTCGAAGATCCATTCGATCAGACGGCGCCGTTCGAGCAGCACGTCCGCTTCGAGCAGCATACCGGGGCTGAGCGACTGATCCTGGCCATAGGCCTCGACCGACTGGCGTTGCAGCTGCACGGTGATGCGGTACATCGGCTCGCCTTGCGCCATCGCGGCCGGGAGGCCCAGCTGCGCGAGTTCAGCGGCCTGCAGCGGCGTGCGCGAGACCTGCAGGACCTCGCCCTCCTGCTGGCCGAATTTCTGATACGGGAAGGCCTGGTAGCGCAGCAGCACCGCCTGATGCGGGCGCAGGAAGCCGACGGCGCTCGAGGGGGCGTAGAGATGCGCCTGCAGCGGCGTGCGGGCGGGGAGCAGGGCGGCGAGCTGGGTGCCGGCCTGCACGACCTGGCCCGGCTCGGCGAGCACGGTGCTCATCTGGCCATCGCTGGGGGCGCGCAGCACGAGCCGGCGGCGCGCTTCGTTCTCGACGCCCTGCGCCTGCAGCGCGGCGATGTCGCGGGCCAGTTCCCCCTGCTGGACCTGAGCCTTCAAGGGGATTGCCTGAAGCTCAGCTTGCAAGCCCAACGCCTCCCGCTGCAGGTTTTCGCGCTCACGCGAAAGTGCCTGCCGTTGGGCCTGCAAGCCAAGCAACTCCTCCCGCTTCGTCTGGACTTGGGCGCTCGAGACGAACTGGTCCTTCGCCAGCGACTCGAGCCGTCCCAGACTCTGCCGCGCGAGCGCCTCGCGCTCCGCATGCAGCTGCAGCTCGGTATCGGCCTGCCGCAGCGTGGATCCCAGCGTGGCGATGCGCGCCTTCAGCGCCGCCGCCTGGCTCTGCGCCAGCTCGCGCTGCTGCGCCTGCGCGGCGCCCAGCGATTGCTCGCGCTCCTTCAAGGTCCGCGACAGGCCGTCGCCGGTCGGGTTCGCGCTGTCCAGCGACAGCACGAACAGCACCTCGCCTTCATGCACCTGCTGCCCGTCCTGGACGGGACGTGCCACGACGGTGGCGCTCTGCGGCACGCTCAGCCGCATCACGCCGCGCTCGGGCACCAGCAGGCCATTGACGCGGGCCTTGCGGGTGTACTCCGTGCTGAACAGGAAGACCCCGACGGCCACCACGCCGCCCAGAGCCAGGATGCTCAGCCATCGCAAGGTGGCGGGACGATGCAGTTGCACCGACCCCAGCCAGGCCTGCTGCTGCGAGGCCTGCGCTTCGGCGCGGAACAGCGCCACCACGATGATTCCTTTTGTTGCGAACCTGACGGGTCGCGATGCAGCCGCGAGGGCTTACCAGGTGCCCTTGGGGGCGGGTTCGGTGTCCACGGCCGTGGTCGCGAGCGACTCGCCGCCGACGACCCAGGTGCCCTTGGGTGCGCCGCCGCCCACATGAACCAGGGTTTGCAGGTCCAACTCGACCAGACCTTCTTCGACTTGCGTGTTGACGGTGACGTTTTGCGGTTGGGCTTGCATGAGAGGCTCCAGATTCGGTGACGTGCCCGGAATGTGTTGAGCACGGGACGAATTGAAGCAGCGAGCCGACACCCGCATAACTGTCAGCTCTTACAGTGTTTACAAGCTGCCGCCGCGGGCAGCATCAGCGGATCAGGCCCAGCCGCAGCGCCTTGAGCACGGCCTGGTGCTTGTTCGAGCAGCCCAGCTTGTGCATCGCATTGTTGATGTGCAGCACCGCCGTGCGTTCGGTGATGCTGAGGATGGCGCCGACTTCCCAGGCGGTCTTGCCTTCCATCGTCCAGTGCAGGCATTCGAGCTCGCGCGGCGTGAGCCGAGGCGACTCGGTCACCTTCTCCTCCGGCAGCAGGACGCGCAGCGCGGTGTCGACCGCGTGCACCGCGAACAGCTGCAGGTCCGCGACCATGCGCGTGAGCTGGCCCGAATCGCTGGGCAGCGGCTGGTCGCGATCGACGCCCAGCACGAAGTGCCGGCCCTCGGGCAGGTGCAGCGCCAGGCAGATGCCGGTGCTGTAGCCGAATTGCGCCTGTGATTCCCAGATGTCGCTCGCGCCATGGCGGGCGTAGGTCTGGCGATCCCAGACGATGGGCATGCTGTTGCGCTTGCAATGCTGCATCACCGGATCGCGGCGGCCGAACTCGGGCGCGTGCATCACCTCCGCGTAGCCCGCGGGGCAGTTGTCGATGGTGATGAACTCGGTCTCGGCCAGCGTGTGGTCGACCACCGTGATGGCCGACACCGTCTGGAAATCGAGCTTTTGCGCGAAGCGGATCACCTCACTGCGGAACTCTTCCCGTGAGCGCGCTTCCAGGACTGATTGATAACCGCCTTGCAGCATGGATCGCTCCGGCCCGTCGGCCGGTCTAGTGAGCCTCTTCCAAGAGGTCTGGGTGGGGGACCTGTCCGGCTGTCCGAGACGCGCCACGCGCCCGTATCGGCCGCATAGGCCACGTGACGCATTCACGCCCCTGACAGGGTTTACAGCTGGCGAGCCGCCCTCATCGTGACCACACTTCTGGTCAAGGGGAGAAGCAGCAATCGCCGATCCGCAGTAGCCAAACCAAACAATTCTGACAATGACACCAGCTTGGATTGTGTACGCGTGGCCACGAATATTGTGTGATGTTCAGCGACTGCCTCGCTTGCAGTTCGCGCATTTGAGCACGCGCGTGTTGGTGGCGGGAGACGAGGATCACCCGGCCATGGGGCAAACCCTGTGGAGCGGGGAATCCGAGTTTGGCGCCGCCGGCGTGGCCTGGGACTGGGTGCGCATGCCTTACGGCATCGTGTCGATGGTCGATCCGATGGCGCTGGTGACCAACCTGCAGTTCCTGAACGGAGAGGGCGAGGTGCTGGCGCCGATCGAATCGGCGATCCAGCTCAACGGCATCGTGCACACGCTGCCGTGGCAGGAACAGGTGCAGCTGGCGCTCGCCACGCGGCACTGAAAGCGCCTTCGGGGGCGCGTTCCCGCTTCATCGCGCCACCGCCGCGCGCATCGAGCGCGCCACCAGCGCCAGCCCGCCGAGGGTGAGCGCGGCGCCGACGATCACCGTCGGCATCACTTTCGCCAGGGTCAGCGGCTCGCCCTTGAGCACCTGCATCATCAGCAGGTTCTGACCCAGCCCCGGCACCCACAGGTGCCAGGCGGCCTCCCCGCCCGGATTCACGATCGCGACCATCGGCGTCAAGGCCACGGCGGTGATGACCAGCGTGGTGCTGGCCTGGGCCTCCTTGAAGGTCTTGGTGCGGATGGCCAGCGCCATCAGCACCGCCGAGAGTCCCGCGCCGAGCGGGATCTGCAGCAGCAGGAAGCGCAGCGCCTCGGCCCAGCCGAACTGGAAGGCCGCCGCCAGCGCGTCACTGCGCATCAGCCACTGGCCGGGCAGGAAGCTGAGGTTGGAGAGCACCGCCACCAGCAGCCCCGCCATCAGCACTGCGGCCCACTTGCCGGCCACGATCGCCGCATGCGGCGCGGGGTTCACCAGCAGCGGTTCGAGCGAGCCGCGTTCGCGCTCGCCGGCGGTGGTGTCGAGCGCCGCGGTCAGCGCGCCATAGAGCACCGCCATCATGATGAACATCGGCAGCATCTGCGTGAGCCGCGTGGAGCGCGCCTGCATGCTGGCGAGGTCGCGCTCGCGCACGTCCACCGGCCGCAGCTGCTGCGGGCCGAGCCCGCGCATGGCCAGCATCAGCGTGGCGCGCTCGCTGCTGAAGCCCTGCAGCAGGCGGCCGAGCGCGCCCACGCCGGCCTCGGCGCGCTGGTTGACGCTGTCGCTGACGATCTCGACCGAAGCCGGCTCGCCTCCGGCGAGCAGCGTCTCGAAGTCGGCCGGCACGACCAGCACCGGATCGGTCAGCGTGGCGGCGCGCAGCCGCGCCTCGTAGTCGGCGGGCGCGGGCTTGATCGTGTAGGTCTGGCGCTCGATGTAATTGCGCAGCGTGGGCGCGTGCTCGATCCCGGCGACCAGCACCTCGCGCTGCTCGGCGCGTTCCTGCAGCGAAGCCGCCAGGCCCGACATCATCATCAGCATCAGCGGGCCCATCAGCACCGACGGGATCAGCAGCCGCAGCAGCGTGCGCCGGTCGCGCAGCGCGTCGACGATCTCCTTGGCGAAGACGGTGCGGAAGGCTTTGAGGAAGGGGCCGTTCATGCGGACTCCAGGTGCCGCGCGTGGGCGGCTTCGGGGAAGGCGAGGTCGACGAAGGCGTCCTCGAAGCGCTGGCGGCCGGTCTGCGCGAGCAGGCCGTCGACGGTGCCGGTCGCGACCGAGCGCCCGTGCGACATCACCACCACCTGGTCGCAGAGCTGTTCCACCTCCTGCATGATGTGGCTCGAGAAGACGATGCACTTGCCGCCGCCGGCCGGCGAGCGCAGGTGCCGCAGCACCTCGCGCAGCGCGCGCGTGGCGACGACGTCCAGGCCGTTGGTCGGCTCGTCCAGCACGATGTTGGCCGGGTCGTGGACCAGCGCGCGGGCCAGGGCGGTTTTCATGCGCTCGCCCTGGCTGAAGCCGTCGGCGCGGCGGTCGAGGATGGCGCGCATGTCCAGCAGCTCGGCGAGCGCCTCGGCGCGTGCCTGCGCCTGCTCCATCGGCAGGTCCTGCAGGCGGGCGAAGTAGACGATGTTTTCGCGCGCCGTCAGCCGCGGATAAAGGCCGTGGGCGTCGCCGAGTATCCCCATGCGCGCGAGCGCCGCGCGCGGCTGCTTCAGCACGTCCACGCCATCGACATCGATCGTGCCGCGGTCCGGCGGGAACAGCCCCGCGAGCATCCGCAGCGAGGTCGTCTTGCCCGCGCCGTTGGGGCCGAGCAGGCCGGTGATGCGGCCGTTCGGCGCGACCAGGTCCAGTTGCTCGACCGCGACGACGGTGCGCGCGGGCGCCTTCTTCCCGAGCAGCGCGGCCAGCGGGCCGCCCATGTCGCCACGTGTTCCACCACGGGTCCGGAAGGTCTTGTGCAGCGCATGCAGGCGGATCATCGGTCGGACTCCCGGGCGGCGGAGGCGGCGGCCGCGATGGTCGCCGGCGTGGGGGGCAGATAGGCGGGTGGGCGCGGCAGGTCCTTGGCGCAACTGGCGTCGACCTGAAGCGCATCGGCATCGGCGGCGGCGTCGATGAAACGGAACAGCACGTCCCGCATGCAGGGCAGCGCCAGCGCGACGCCATGGCCCGCGGCCGCGACGACGACGTGACGCGCGTTCGCGCCCAGCGCCTGCTGCACGCGCTGGGCATGGCGCTGCGGCGTGGCGGGGTCGCTGCCGCCGCTGGTGAGCAGCACCGGCGACTTCGCTGGAGGGATCGCGTAGAAGGCCGCCGGCACCTCGCCGCGCGGCCAGCCGCTGCAGACGCTGGTGTAGAGATCGCGGTCGAGCGTGCCGAAGTCGGCGCCGGGCGCCTCGGTCGAGGTGGCGATGCGCGGCGCGTCCTCGGCGCAGACCACCGAGAAGTGCATCCCCTCGAAGATCCGCATCGCGCGCGAGCCGCCGCCCAGCTGCCCCGCGAGCCCGCCGAGCGCGTCGAAGCGGCCCAGGGCCGCCTCATGCAGTGCCGCCGGCAGCGCGGCCGCCAGCGGCGGCGAGTACAGCGGCGGCCGCACCAGCCCGAGCAGCGTCTCGCGCGTCAGCGAGACCTCCTCGGGGCGGCCGGTCATCGGATGGGTGAACGACACCTTGCGCGGCAGGCTCTTGACCAGCGACTGCCAGTCGGTCCTCAGCGCCGGATAGCGGGCGTTGCAGTCCGGGGACTTCGCGCAGGATTCGAACACCAGATCGAACGCGCGCTGCGCGTCCTGCGAGAAGCTGACCGGCAGCACCATGTCCGGCGGCGCGACGCCGTCGATGACGGTGCGGCGCACGCGGGCAGGGAACTGGCGCTGATATTCGAGCGCGGCGCGCGTGCCGTAGGACGCGCCGACCAGGTTCCACTGGTCCACGCCCAGCGCCGCGCGCACGGCGTCCATGTCCTGCATCGCGATGGTGGTCGTGAAGAAGCGCAGGTCGCCGTAGGGGAGCTGCTTCAGCGTGTCGCGGCATTGCGCGAGCAGCCGGACCTTGGCGCCCGGCTTGATGAGTTCCTCCAGGCTCCGATCGCTGTTGTCGGGGCAGGACAGCGGCGCCGAGCGGCCGGTGCCGCGCTGGTCGATGAACACGAGGTCGCGGCGGTAGTTCAGCCGCGACAGCCGCGGCAGCACGGAGGCGGTCAGCGCGGTGGCGCTCTGGCCCGGTCCGCCGGCGAGCAGCAGCACCGGATCGGGCAGCTTGTTGCGGGCCAGCGCGGGCACGACCACGTAGCGGATGTCGATCTTCACGCCGTCCGGGCGGGCCGGGTCCAGGGGCCGGCTCAGGCCGCCGCACAGGACCTCGGTCGGTACGCCGTCGACGCGGCAGGGTTGCAGCGCGGACGCCGGGGCCACTGACGGCGCGGCGCCCGCGCTGCCAGCGGCCAGGCCGGCGAACGCCGCCAGCAGGATCAGGGCCGCGGACGGCCGGGATCGGGGGACAGGTGTTGCCCCGGGACTCGTGAACATGTCGCGCTCCTCCTCGTGCCGGCGATTATGGCGACGGGGCGGCGCGCGGCGGGCGTGCCTTCGGTCAGCTGCCGCGCCGTCCGAACATCCCCCAGCCTTCCATGCTCATCACCTGTTCATCGCGCTGGTTGAAGACTTCCCAGGACGAGCGCACCAGCCCCAATTGCGGACGGCTGCGGCTGGCCTTGGTTTCCAGCACGGTCATGCGCACGCGCAGCGTGTCGCCGGGGCGCACCGGCTTGAGCCAGCGCAGGTTGTCGATGCCGGGCGAGCCCTGGCTGGTGGAGTCCAGCAGGTAGGCGTCGCACATCATGCGCATGACCAGCGCGCAGGTCTGCCAGCCGCTGATCGACAGCCCGCCCAGCGCCGAGGCGTTGGCGGCCTCCTCGTCCAGGTGCAGCGGCTGCGGGTCGTAGGCGGCGGCGAAGGCCAGGCCTTCCTCGCGGTCGACCAGACGGGAGCCGAACTCGCGCACCTGGCCGGGGGCGAAGTCCTCGAAGGCGTAGGTCTTGGCGCTGGGCGCGGCGGGGGCGGGCGTGCTCATCGGGGAACCTCCGTCGGATGAAGATCGGCCGACTGTAGGCGCGCGGCGCGAGCCCGGCTGGCGCGGCGGCGACAGCCCGCCGAATGCTCTGGCCGAATGCCCCTGCCGTTGCACGGTGTACGGCGCGCGCGTATGGTCCCCGCGTCCCGTTTCCGGGACCGCTCGTCAAGAGCCGTTCACGCACCCAAGGAGACCCCCCGATGAAGCTCTACTACAGCCCTGGCGCCTGCTCGCTGTCGCCCCACATCGTCCTGCGCGAGGCGGGCCTGGACTTCGAGCCGGTGCTCGCCAACACCAAGACGCACAAGCTGCAGGACGGGACCGACTACTACGGCATCAATCCGAAAGGCTACGTGCCGCTGCTGGAGCTCGACGACGGCCAGCGGCTGAGCGAAGGCCCGGCGATCGTCCAGTACATCGCCGACCAGGTGCCCGGCAAGCAGCTCGCGCCCGCCAACGGGACGATGGCCCGCTACCGCCTGCAGGAGTGGCTCAACTTCCTCACCAGCGAGCTGCACAAGACCTTCAGCCCGCTGTTCAACCCGGCCATCTCGGAAGACGCCAAGGGCGTGTTCCGGAACAAGCTGCATGAGCGCTTCAAGTGGATCGACGCGCAGCTGGAAGGGAAACAGTTCCTGATGGGAGCACAGTTCACGGTGGCCGATGCGTACCTGTTCACCGTCTCGAACTGGGCGCAGCACGTGGGCGTGGATCTGGCGGGCTACGCCAATCTCGTGGCGTACCGCGGACGCGTCGCCGAGCGGCCGGCCGTGCAGGCGGCGATGAAGGCGGAAGGACTGCTCAAGTAACTGGCCAACGTAACTGGCTCGCGGTCCGCGAGAACTCCCTCGCCCCCCGGGAGGGGGGAGAGGGCAGGGGAGAGGGGGCGCTTCGAAGGGCAGCAGCGCTGTGGCACGAGCCCCCTCTCCCCTCCCTCTCCCCGCTGGGGCGAGGGGGTTTACTGCGCCGCCCGGCTCTTTTTACCCCTTGCCCGCTTGCGGGAGGGGTGAGGGCCAGAGGCCGCCGCAGTAAATCAGGCTCAGCCTTTCTTCTTCAGCAGGGACTCGCAAGCGCTCTTGTCGCCGGCGTCCTGTTTGGCGCAGACCCCGTCAAGCTGCGTGCGCAGGCGCGTCAGCGTGGCTTCGTGCTGCCCGCCCGCATTCCAGGCGACGAGCTGCCCGCCCACCTTCTGCAGCGAGCGCGCGCTGCGCTCATAGAACGCGCCCTTGTCCTTCCCCGCCTCGGCCAGCAACTGCGCCGCGGCCTTCTCGATCCGAGCCGAATCCTGCGGCGCCAGTTCCACCAGCGCGCTCAGGTAGTTCGAGCCCCACTGCAAGCGCGTGGCCGGCCCTTCGCTCTTGTTGAAGGCCTCCTCATACCAGCGCAGCGCCTCTTCCTTGCGGCCCTGCTTGCGCGCGTTGCCGCCCAGCTGGCTCATCAGGTAGTACGGGCTGTGGCTCTTGGCGATGCTGGATTTCAACAGCGCGTCGGAGTCGCTCCACAACCCCGCGCGGCCCAGCAGGAACGCCGCCGACGTGATCACCGCCTGGCGTTCATAGCCGTCGGTGATCTCCTTGTCCGCCTTGGCGGCGTGGGCCTTCACCTCGGCCAGCAGCGGCGCCGGCAGCTTCGGCGCGAGCGCGGCCTTGTCCTGGTCCAGCCGCGCCAGTTCCACGCGCGCCAGCAGCGACTGCAGCCGATCCGCCCTTGACAGCGACTCGTCCGCCTCGAAGCGCTTCAGCGCCGCGTCGAACTTCGCGACGAGCGCCTGACGCTCCGAGCCAGCCGCCGGCGCCAGCGCGCGCACGATGTCGTCGGCGCTGTTGCTCAGCACATCCATCTGCGCCCGGGCGGCGCCAGCATCGGCGAGCGTCTTCTCCACGCGGCCGCGCAGCGCCGCGTCGGCCTTCAGCGCCCCGCCGCCCTCGGTCGAGGCCAGCGCCTTCAGCCACAGCCGCGTGGCGGTCTCCTCATCGGTGCCCTGGCTCGCCGCCGCGAGCTTGGCGAGCAGCGCCGGCCGCTGCGCCGCGGGCACGAGCTGCTGCTCATCCGTCTCCCACGAGTAGAACCCCAGCAGCTTCCATTCGCTGGCCGAGAGCTTCTTGTCCGCCTGCGCGTCCGCGAGCACCGTCCTGATCGGACGTCCGCCCGCCAGCCCCAACTGCAGCACGCGCAGCACCTGCGGCGCGTCGACCTCGCCGGGCAGGCGCGTCAGCTCCTGGCCGTCGTTGTTGAACAGGATCATGGTCGGGTAGCCGCGTACCTTGAAGCGCGCACCCAGGCGCTGCGCGCCGGGGTTGTCGCCATCGATGTGCACGGCGACCACCGCGCGCGACTGTTCGATGAAGTCGGCGCGATTGAACAGCGTGGCCTTGAGCTGGTTGCAAGGCGGGCACCACTTGGCGCCCCAGTACAGCAGCACCGGCTTCTTCTCGCCGCGCGCCTGCGTGAACGCGCGCTCGATGTCCGCGTCGCCGGAGGCCTCCTGCCAGGACACCGAGGCCGAGGCGCTGGCGGCCATCGCCGCGGGCGTCAGCATCGGCAGCGCGCCCATCGTGGTCAGCGCGGCGGCAAGCAGGGTCAGGCGGAGGGCCGAGCGCGCGCGGCGCGGCACCGAGGTGTGGAAGGTCATGGCGAAGGTCGCGGCCTCGTGAGCCGGTCGATATCGTGGGAAGGGGCCATTGTGGCGCCGGCGCCAATCCCCCGATATGCGGGGCGCTTCTAAGCTTGCTTGCCGCGCGGGGCGGCGACGCGAAAGGGGAGAGGACCGCCGTCAGGCCTCGCCAAGCAGGTCCTGACCTTCGTCCAGCGGCGGCGGCTCTGGCGTCGCCTTGGCGAGCGCCATCCAGGTGCCGAAGTCGGGCTTCATCGCCCGGCGCGGCGCCGGCCGGCCGAGCTCGAAGCGCTGGCCCGCGCCGCCGCCCACCTCATGCGCGAACAGAACGCCGAAGGCAGGCGGGATCTCCTCGACCGCCGCGATGCCGGCGCGCAGCACGTACCAGCATTGGCCGCCGAGCGCGAGGTAGGCCTGCGATTTCGCCGGCCGGCGCAGCTCCGACAGCAGATCGGCGCGGCTGACCTTGATCTCGTGCACCGCCGGCTCGAGGTAATCCTCGACGGTGGTGTTGCGCACCGAGTAGACATCGGGCATCGCATTCACCCAGCGCAGGCGGCCGGGCTCGTCCTCGCGGGGCAGCCCCGCGCGCAGCGAGAGTCCTCGCCAGACCACGCGGCCGGCGCGCTGCAGCTCGACCGCCATGCGGGCCACGAGGTCCTCATGGCGATCGCGCGCGGCGCGGTTCTTGCGCAGCCCGAGATGCAGCACCTCGATGCCGCCCGCGGTCAGGCGCAGCGTCTCGCGCCCGTGTGGATCCTGTTGCCGCTCCAGCCAGCCCAGCGCCAGCAGCTCCACCTCCAGCATGTCCTGACAGGGCCAGCCGGCCGAACGCCACAGCTGGCGCAGGCGGCGGATCTGGATCACGGTGGGGCGGGGCGGCGGCGCGGACATGCGGCGATGTTGCCGCAGCCCGGCGTCCCGCCGCGTCAGCAGGGCCGGGCCGGCCGGCGAAAAAAAGGCCACGCCTCGGGAGAGGACGTGGCCAACAGGGAGCTGGTATCGCCGGACCGCGGTCATGCCGGCCGCCGCGCGGGATGCGCGTTCAGTGGTCCGGCGCCGGGGCGTGTTCCCCGGCGGGGGGCGGCTCGACGATCAGCGCTCGCGGCGCAGCGAGCCCACCATCGCGGTGTTGTCGCCCATCACGAACACGGTGTAGACATAGCCCGCCTGGATCTGCAGCGCGCTCAGGCTGTAGACCGGCGTCGTCGACGCGGGCGAGGTGACCGTCAGCAGCGAGGAGGTCGAGGCCGGCGTCGTCTGCGGCGTCGACGAGGTGCCCGCCACCACGTTCGAGGCCAGCGCGCTGTAGTCCACGTTCAGCGTCAGTCCGGTGGAGGCGCTCGCCACGCCGTTGACCAGCCGGATCTTGGCGGTTGTCGTGGGACTGGTGGGCAAGCGGTTGTCGTCGGTGAGCACCGCCAGCTGCGGATTGTCCGGCGTGCCCCAGACCATCAGCGTGTAGTCGCTGCCCGCGGCCAGTGCCGGATTGGCGAAGGACATCAGCTGGCCGTTGACGTAGACCGACAGGCTGGCCGTGCCGGACGCGACCGTCGTGTAGTCGCCGATGGTCGGCGCCACCGAGGTGGGCAGCAGCGTGGTCTGGCCGATCGAGCCCGACACCAGCGCGCCGCCGCCGACCGCCGCCACCAGGCGGGCACGGGAGGTCGAGTTCGGGAAGTTGGTCGTCGCGCCCTGCTGGATCAGCTGGATGCCGTTGACCAGCACCCCGCCGCCGCTGCCGGTGAGCACCAGCGTCGAGACGCCGGCATCGGGCAGCGTGATGCTGGGGATGTCCAGGCGCAGGTCGCTCTTGGCGCCGGCGGCGGTCATGCGCACGCGGAACGAGCCGCTGTTGAGCGTCACGTAGCCGCTGCCCGAGCCGGCCGCGATGCTGCTGGCGACCGCGGTCGAGCTGTCCAGCGTGTCGTTCGCGCCGGTGACGTAGACGTCCATCGCGCCGGCATCCGGCGCCAGGTTCAGCACCAGCAGCTTGGTCTTGCCGGCGGCCGGCGCGGCCTGGTCTTCCTGCAGCAGCGTCGTCTGCACCGAGCCCGCCGAGCCGTAGGCGATCAGCGTGTAGTGCGAGCCCTCGGCCAGCGTGGGCGTCGACGACGACAGCGTGCTGCCGACGCTGTTGCTCTGCACCTCGGTGCCGGTGGCGTCGGTCTTCACATCGGCATAACTGCCCACGGACGCGTAGGCGACGGCGGAATTCACCGTCGTGCTGTCCACCGACATGTCCAGCGCGGAATATCCGATGCTGGCGTTGAGCAGGCGCATCTGCGCGGTCTTGCTGCTGCTGCCGCCGCCGCAGGCGGTCAGCAGGGCCATGGTGGCCAGGCTCAGGCCCCAGGCCCAGGTCTTGAATCGCATCGTCCGACACTCCGATTGAGAATGCGGCGATTGAACGGGTCTCGTGTTGCTGCGGCTTGTGGCCCCTTGGCGGCTTTGTGAACTTCCATATCAAGGCCGACACAGAGTTGCCACCACGCTTGCGGGTGCCGCCTGCCCGCCACCTGCCGGCCTGGGCTGCGCCCTCTAATCGCGCGCGGGCGCCGGCGCTAGCATCCGCGCGATGAACGCCTACCCGCAGCTGCTCTCGCCCCTGGACCTGGGCTTCACCACCCTCAAGAACCGCGTGCTCATGGGCAGCATGCACACCGGGCTGGAGGACTCGCGCCAGCACGTCGGCCGTCTGGCCGAGTACTTCGCCGAGCGCGCCCGCGGCCAGGTCGGGCTGATCGTCACCGGCGGCTACGCGCCCAACATCGCCGGCTGGGCCAAGCCCTTCGCCGGCACGCTGATGACCGGCGGCGCCGCGCGGCGCCATCAGCCCATCACCCGCGCCGTGCATGCCGAGGGCGGCAAGATCGCGCTGCAGATCCTGCACACCGGCCGCTATGGCTACCACCCGTTCAACGTCGCGCCGTCAGCGCTGAAGTCGCCGATCTCGCCCTTCACGCCACATGCGCTGAGCGCGCGCGGCGTCGAGCGCCAGATCCGCGCCTTCGTCCGCTGCGCCGTGCTGGCGCGTGAAGCAGGCTACGACGGCGTGGAGGTGATGGGCTCCGAGGGCTACTTCATCAACCAGTTCCTGGTCGCCGCGACCAACCGGCGCGATGACGCCTGGGGCGGCGATTTCGCGCGCCGCATGCGGCTGCCGGTCGAGATCCTGACCCGCATGCGGGAGGCCGTCGGGCCGGACTTCATCATCATCTACCGTCTGTCGATGCTGGACCTCGTGCCCGAGGGCGGCAATTGGGACGAGGTGCTGCAGCTGGCGCGCGCCGTCGCGAAGGCCGGCGCGACGATCATCAACACCGGCATCGGCTGGCATGAGGCCCGCATCCCCACGATCGCCACCAGCGTGCCGCGCGCCGGCTTCGCCTGGGTGACGAAGAAGCTGCGCGAGCAATTGCGGGCCGAGGGCATCGCCACGCCGCTGATCACCAGCAATCGCATCAACACGCCGGAGGTGGCCGAGTCGGTGCTGGCCGACGGCTCGGCCGACATGGTCTCGATGGCGCGCCCGCTGCTCGCCGATCCGGCCTTCGTGCGCAAGGCCGCCGAGGGCCGCGCCGACGAAATCAACACCTGCATCGCCTGCAACCAGGCCTGCCTCGATCACGTGTTCAAGCAGGAGGTGGCGTCCTGTCTCGTGAATCCGCGCGCCGCCCATGAGACGCTGCTGCGCATCGTCCCGGTCGCGCCGGAGCTCCGGCGCAAGCGAGTCGCCGTCGTCGGTGCAGGGCCTGCGGGCCTGGCCGCGGCGACGACGCTCGCCGAGCGGGGGCACGCCGTCACGCTGTTCGACGCCGCAACGGAAATCGGCGGCCAGTTCAACCTGGCCAAGCGCATTCCCGGCAAGGAGGAGTTCCACGAGACGCTGCGCTACTTCAAGCGCCGGCTGGAATTGCTCGGCGTGGTGCCGCAGCTGGGCCGGCGCGTCGGCGCCCAGGACCTGATGGACTTCGACGAGGTGCTGCTCGCCACCGGCGTCGCGCCGCGCGACCCGCGCATCCCCGGCCAGGCCGAAGGCGTCGCGCGGGGCCAGGTCTTGAGCTACCTCGAGGTGCTGCGCGGCGAGAAGCCGGTGGGCCGCCGCGTCGCGGTGGTCGGCGCGGGCGGCATCGGCTTCGATGTCTCGGAGTTCCTGCTGGAGCAGGGCCACTCGCTCGCGCTGGACCCGCCCGCCTGGCGCAGGCACTGGGGCGTCGGCGATCCGGCGGACACGCGTGGCGGCCTGACGCGCCCGCAGCCGGCACCGCCCCAGCGCGAGATCACGCTGCTGCAGCGCCGCGCCGGCAAGCTGGGCGCGGGACTGGGCAAGACGACCGGCTGGATCCACCGCGCCGCGCTGAAGACGCACGGTGTACGGATGATCGGTGGCGTCCAGTACGAGCGCATCGATGCGCAGGGCCTGTGGATCAGCCATGGCCAGGAGCGCGCCGAACCCGAGCTCATCGCGTGCGACACCATCGTGCTGTGCGCGGGACAGGAACCGCTGCGCGAGCTCGAGGCGCCGCTGCGCGCGGCGGGCCGGCCGGTGCATCTGATCGGCGGTTCCCTCGAGGCGAAAGAATTGGACGCAAAGCGTGCAATCCTGCAGGGAACGCGGTTGGCGGCCTCGCTGTAAACCCTAGCGGTCTCTTCAGACCGGCATCGATACTCCGAAGGTCGAGCGAGAGGGAACGCCCGCCATCCGCGGGCGGCCGACGTGGGGCCCGCCGGGGCTCTCCCAAAACAAGAGAGAAGCTTGGGCCAGCCATGCGTCTTCGCCTGAACCGTCGTTGGGGATGCCTTGCCGTGTCCGCGTCGCTGCCTGCGTGCCTGAGCACGCCGGCGCGGGCGGACGCGTCCGCGTCCATCGCGGCGTCGGCGGCCTCCTCGATCTCTCAAGCGCGGGTGCATCTGCCGGCCTGGATCGACTCCAGTTCCACCGTGTTCTGGCTCGGCGCGGCCTGTGTCGTGGGCGGGCTCGCGCTGGGCGTGATGGTCAGCCTGTTCGTGCAGCAGCGCGGCCGCCTGGCGAGCCGCCGCGAGGAACTCAAGCGCGTGCGCCGCGAGCGCGCCCGCCTCAGCGCGCTGCTGAACGCGATTCCCGACCCGATGTATTTCAAGGACGCCCAGGGCGCCTATGAAGGCTGCAATCCCGCCTTCGAGCGCGCGGTCGGCCTGACCGAGCAGGAACTGATCGGCCGCCGCGACGCCGACCTGCCCAATCCCCCCGGATGGGTGGACACCCAGTCCGACGGCCACAGCCTGACCTGGCGCGACGGCAGCGACGGCGCGGCGCGCTGCCTGGACGTGCTCAGCGCCCGCGTCATCGACGACGGCCAGTACCTCGGCCAGGTCGCCATCGCGCGCGACATCACCCAGCTGCAGCAGGCCACCGACGCCGCCCGCCGCGCCGCCACCGTGTACGAGCACTGCGGCGAGGGCATCATGGTCATCGACCACCAGCTGCGCATCGTCGACGTCAATCCGGCGCTGGTGGCGATGGTCGGTCATGACCGGCAGACGCTGCTGGGCAAGCGCCCGCTGCTGCTGCGCGAGGCCGAGCAGGACCCCGAGAAGCTGCGCCAGCTGTGGGCCGACATCGACGCCCGCGGCAAGTGGTGCGGCGAGGTCACCGAGCGCCACAAGAACGGCGAATCGATCCCGATGTGGGCCACCTTCGTGAAGGTGCCGTCCCCGTCGGGCGATCCGGCGCAGGTGCAGTACCTGAGCGTGCTGACCGACATCTCCCGCATCAAGCAGACCGAGGCCGAGCTGCTGCACCAGTCGCTGCACGACCGCCTGACCGGACTGCCGAACGCGGCGCTGCTGCGTGACCGCATCTCGCGCCAGATCGGAAACGCCCAGCGCGAGCACACCTGCGTGGCGGTGCTGTACATCGACCTGGACGGCTTCCGCGACGTCAACGACATCGCCGGCCACAGCGCGGGCGACCAGGTGCTGCTGACGGCCGCGGCGCGCTTCGCCAACGTGACGCGGCTGAGCGACTCAGTGGCGCGCGTCGGCGCCGACGAGTTCGTCGTCGTGCTGTCGGGCCTGGTGGACGAAGAGACCGCGATGCGGCTGGGCGACCGGCTGATCCAGGCGATGGACGAGCCGGTCGTGATCGACCATCACCGCTTCAACGTCGGCGCGAGCATCGGCCTGGCGCTGTTCCCGGCCGACGGCACCCACGTCGACGAGCTGCTGCGCAATGCCGAGGTCGCGATGGTGCGCGCCAAGCTGCATGCGCGCGGCTCGGTCCAGGCCTACCGGCCCGAACTGACGCAGGCGGTGCAGCAGCGCTTCGAGCTGACGCACGCGCTGCGCCAGGCCAACGAGGCGGCGCAGTTCCGCCTCGAGTACCAGCCGCAGGTGCGCCTGAGCGATGGCCAGCTGATCGGCGCCGAGGCGCTGCTGCGCTGGCGCCATCCGACACGGGGGCCGATTTCGCCGGCCGACTTCATTCCCCTCGCGGAAGAGACCGGCCTGATCGTTCCCATCGGCCGCTGGGTGCTGGAGCAGGCCTGCGCGCAAGTGGCACGCTGGCAGGGCCAGGAGGGCAAGCCGCAGCAGATCGCCGTCAACGTCTCGGCGCGCCAATTGCGCCAGCCTGACTTCGTCGAGACGCTGGACCTCATCCTGGCCGAGACCGGCTGCCCGCCCAGCGCGCTGGAGCTGGAAGTCACCGAGAGCCTGCTGCTCGAGGACGCCGAGCAGGCGATCAGCCTGCTCACCCGCATCTGCGACCGCGGCGTGCGTGTCGCGATCGACGATTTCGGGACGGGCTACTCGTCGCTGGCCTACCTCAAGCGGATGCCGGTGAGCACGCTGAAGATCGATCGCAGCTTCGTCAACGAGCTCAGCAGCGATGCCAACGTGGCCGCGATCGCGCGCACGGTGATCGTGCTGGCGCGCAGCCTCAACCTGGACGTGCTCGCCGAAGGCGTCGAGACGCTGGAGCAGGCCGAGTGGCTGCGCCGCGAGGGCTGCGACTGGGCCCAGGGCTGGTACTACGGCCGCCCGATGCCGGCGGAGGACTTCGTCGTCACGCCGCCGCCCGAGCCGTTGCGCCGCCCGCCCACCAAGCGTCTGCAGCTCGCCTGAGCGGGAGCCGGGCGAGCCCGCGCCGGCCTTGAAGGCTGCGGCGGTGGCAGCAGGCGTTCACGCATCGCGGTCGCCATTCGTGCGCCGCCGCGGCGCGCTCGGCGGAGCGGCGTCGCCGGACCACAGCCGCCATTCCTTGGCGCTGATCTCGCGCACTTCCAATCCGCGCCGCAGGATGTAGCTGGAGTCATGCCAGCTTTCCACCGGGCCGACGGCCGCTCGCCTGGGCGCCGGCTCGGCGCCGAAGCTGGAATCGCCGAAGGTGCTGCCGCTGTCCGCGTAATGGCTCTCGCCGTGGGTGAAGCGGCTGTCGCCGTAGTGGCTGGGATACAGGCTGTCGAAGCCGCTGCCGGCCGCGAGCGGCCTGGACGCGGCGCGCGGAGCAGAGGACGAGGAGGACCGGTACTTCATCTCGGGGTCTCCGGGATTTCAGGGAGGAGGCACTCCATGGTGATCCTGTCGCAGCCTGTACGTCAGCCCGCAGATGGAGGGGCCGAGGGGGGAGGACATCTCCCCCTTGAATCCGCTTGCGCCGCGTGGCGGTGTGTGGAAGTCACACCGGCGCCGGGCCCGCGCGCCCCTGCGGGCTCACAGCGGCAGCGCCGTCGTGTTCTTGACCTCCTCCATGACCGCGTAGGTCCGCGTCTCGCGCACGCCGGGCAGCGTCCAGATCACCGCGCCGATGAACTCCCGGTACGCCGTCATGTCCGACACCCGCGTCTTGAGCAGGTAGTCGAAGCCGCCGGCCACCAGGTGGCACTCGAGGATCTCCGGCCGCGCCTGCACCGCGGCGCGGAAGTTGTCCATGACGTCGTGGACCGTGCGGTCCAGCAGGATCTCGATGAACACCAGCATCTGCGCGCCGAGCTTGGCCGGGTTCAGGCGCGCCTCGTAGCCGAGGATGAAGCCGTCGCGCGTGAGCCGCCGCACCCGCTCCAGCACGGCGGTGGCGGACATCTGCACCTCCTCGGCCAGCTTCAGGTTGCTGATGCGCCCGTCCTGCTGCAAAAGCGCCAGGATGCGCCGATCGATCTTGTCCAGGTCCTCAAGGCTGCTCATGCTGGATTCCGTGCGGTTGATGATCAAAAGATTGGAGATTAATTCGGAGCGTTCCTTCCTACACTCCCGATATTCGCTAGGGGAGCGCCCCTCGCACGAACATCCGAGGATTCCATGACCGCCTTCATCCTTCCCCCGGAACGCTCCCGCCTGCCGGATCCGTATCGCGAGGAGCTGCCGCTGGTGCGCGCGCTCGCCGAGGAACTGAAATCGCTGAACTGGGCGGCGGTGCTCGACCAGGCGCGCCCGTGGGTGCAGCAGGTGCGCGCGAATCCGGCGCCGTTCTGGGCGATGGAGTCGCTGCTGCGCGAATACCCGATCACCAGCGCCGAGGGCCTGGCCCTGATGCGCCTGGCCGAGGCGCTGCTGCGTGTGCCTGACGCCGAGACCGCCATCGCGTTGACCGCCGACCAGCTCGGCCGCGCCGATTTCGACGGCGCGTCGGAGGGACCGCACAAGATGCTGGCGGGGCTGGCGGCGAGCGCGATCTCGCTGTCCAAGAAGTTCCTGCCGGATGCGGAGTCCGAGTCCGGCGTGATGAAGCGCCTGGGCGCGCAGACGGTCGTGGCCGCGACGGTGCGCGCGATCCAGCTGCTGGGCCGCCAGTTCGTGCTGGGCCGCAACATCCAGGAAGCGATGAAGGAGGCCGACGCCGCCCGCAAGGCGCAGGCGCAGCTGCGTTTCTCCTACGACATGCTGGGCGAGGGCGCCCGCACCGAGAAGGACGCCGAGCGCTATCAGGCCTCTTATCTGAACGCGATCGCCGCCATCGCCGCGGGCCGCAAGGCCGAGTCGCCGGAAGGCAGCGATGGCATCTCGATCAAGCTCTCGGCGCTGTTCTCGCGCTATGAGGTGCTGCAGCGCGAGCGCGTCTACGCCGAGCTGCTGCCGCGCGTGTGGCAACTGGTGGAGAAGGCCGCGCAGGCCAACATCAACCTGACCATCGACGCCGAGGAGGTCGACCGCCTCGAGCTCTCGCTCGAGCTGCTGGACGCGCTGGCGGCGCGCATCGCCAAGCACTTCCCGCAATGGCGCGGTTTCGGGCTGGCGGTGCAGGCCTACCAGACGCGGGCTCGTGACGTCGTGGAAGCGGTCGCCGCGATCGCCCGGCAGCACGGCCTGCGATTCATGGTGCGCCTGGTCAAGGGCGCCTACTGGGACGGCGAGATCAAGCGCGCGCAGGAGCAGGGCCTCCCGTGCTATCCGGTCTACACGCACAAGCCGCACACCGACGTCTCCTACCTGGCCTGCGCCCAGGCGCTGCTGAAGCACCACGACGTCATCTACCCGCAGTTCGCGAGTCACAACGCCGGCACCATCGCCGCCATCCTGTCGATGGCGCGGGCGCTGGGCGCGAAGTTCGAGATGCAGCGCCTGCATGGCATGGGCGAGGGCGTCTATCGCGAGGTGCTCAAGGACGGCGCCATTCCGTGCCGTGTCTACGCGCCGGTCGGCGAGCATCGCGACCTGCTGGCCTACCTGGTCCGCCGTCTGTTGGAAAACGGCGCCAACTCGTCCTTCGTCCACCAGCTGGCCGACCCGTCGGTCGCGCCGGAGGAACTGCTGGGCTCGCCGCTGACGCAGATCCAGACGGCAGCCGCGCTGCCGCTGCCGCTGGACCTTTACCGCGACGCGGCCGGGCGCGGCCGCGACAACTCGTCGGGCCTGGACCTGGCCGTGCCGGAGCAGCGCCAGCCGCTGCTGGACGCGCTGGCGCAGTGCACGGTTCCGGTGATGACCGAGGCCACGACCGAGCAGGTCGATGCCGCGATGGCCCGCCTGCAAGGCGGCTTCGCCGGCTGGAACGCGACGCCGGTGGCCCAGCGGGCGGCCGTGCTGCGCCGTGCCGCCGACACGCTGCAGGCGCAACTGCCGCAGTACTGCGCGCTGCTGGTCAAGGAGGCCTACAAGAGCTTCGGCGACGCGATCAGCGAGGTCCGCGAGGCCATCGACTTCATGCGCTACTACGCCGATGAGGCCGAGCGCCTGGCGGCCGACGGCGTCGCGCTGAACGGCCGCGGCGTGTTCGTCTGCATCTCGCCGTGGAACTTCCCGCTGGCGATCTTCGCCGGTCAGGTGGTGGCGGCGCTGGCCGCCGGCAACGCGGTCGCGGCCAAGCCGGCCGAGCAGACCCCCGCGGTCGCGGCCGAGTGCGTGAAGCTGCTGCATGCGGCCGGCGTGCCCGAGGACGCGGTGCAACTGCTGCACGGCCGCGGCGAAACGGTCGGCGCGCGCCTGGTCGCCGCGCCGCAGACGGCGGGCGTGTGCTTCACCGGCTCGACGCAGGTGGCGCAGATCATCAACCGCCAGCTGGCCGCGAAGCCGGGCGCCGCGGCGCTGCCGCTGATCGCCGAGACCGGCGGCCTGAACGCGATGATCGTGGACTCGACGGCGCTGCCGGAGCAGGTCATCGACGCGGTGGTGCAGTCGGCCTTCCGCAGCGCGGGGCAGCGTTGCTCGGCATTGCGCCTGCTGGCGGTGCATGAGGCGGTGGCCGATGGCGTCATCGAGATGCTGCGCGGCGCGGTCAAGGAACTGCGCGTGGGCGACAGCGCCGACCTGTCCACCGATGTCGGCCCGCTGATCGATGACGAGGCCTTCGACGGCGTGTCGCGCGAAGTGCAGCGGCTCAAGCGCGAGGCGTCGCTGATCGCCGAGGCCGTGCCGGCCGACGGCTGCCCGCGGCTGCTGCCGCCGGTGGCGGTGGAGCTGCCGACGATCGCGTCGCTGAAGAAGGAGATCTTCGGCCCGGTGCTGCACGTGGTGCGCTGGCGCGGCGACGTCGACGGCGTCGTGCGCGAGATCAACGCGCTGGGCTACGGCCTGACGCTGGGCATCCAGACCCGCATCGACAGCCGCGCGCTGCGGCTGGCGTCGGAAGCCCGCATCGGCAACGTGTACGTGAACCGAAACATCATCGGCGCGGTGGTGGGCGTGCAGCCGTTCGGCGGCGAGGGCATGTCCGGCACCGGTCCGAAGGCGGGCGGTCCGCACTACCTGCTGCGCTTCGTCGCGCAGCCCCGGGTCGAAGCGACCGGCGAGGTGCCGGCGCTGGCGACGACCGGCGCGGGCGCGGACCTGTCGCCGCTGTTCAGCGCGTATGAGGGCTGGGCGCAGCGCCCGGTGGACGAGCGCGCGACGGCGCTGGAACGCTCAGCCGCCGGCCAGGCGCCTGGGGTTGCTGGCGCGTGGCGGACGCTGGCCGCGGCGGCGCGGCGTGTGCTGCTCGACGTGAGCCTGCCGGGCCCGACCGGCGAGAGCAACGAGCTGCGCCTGCATGGCCGCGGTGTCATCGCGGTGCTGGCGCAGGGCGCGTCGCTCGATGAGCTGGCGCGCGCGCTGGGCGCCGCGCTGGTGGCGGGCAACGCGGTCGCGATCGTCGGCGGCGGTGACGCGGCACAGGAGCTGCGCACCGCGCTGATGCGCGGCGGCGTGACGGCGGCGGCGATGCAACTGCTGCCGGCGGATCAGCTCGGCGCCGTGCTGCGCGCGGCGAAGCTGGCCGGCGTGATCGCCCCGTCAGCGCTGCAACTGCCGGTGCAGCGCGAGCTGGCCGGCCGCGATGGCGCCATCCTGCCGGTCGTGCCGATGGCGGAGCTGGCCGACGCGCGTCAGCTCTACCGCCTGGTCGCCGAGCAGACGCTGACGATCAACACGGCGGCCGCGGGCGGGAACGCCGCGCTGCTGGCGGGCGTGCACTGATCCGGCAGGCCGGGTCGCGCGAGACCCGGCCCTCGAGCCGCCACCAGCCGGTGCGCGGCACGATCCACACCTCGCCGGCGCGAAAGCGCCGCGGCTGCGGCCAGCAGCGGTCCGCCCAAAGGCGCGGGGCGTCCTCGACATCGATGACGCCGGCATTGACGTGCACCACGGTGCCGCGGGCGAGCTTCAGCATCGACGACTGGCCGGCGGCCAAGGTGTGCTCGACCTGCGCTGGCACCGGCTGGAGCACGCGGGCGCGGGAGGTCTGCCAGGGCCAGGGGATCGGCAGCGATCTCAGGACAGCGGAGAGGAGCATGGCGGTGTCGCCCGGGAGGGCGCCTCGATGGGATGCCATCCAGTGTTCCGATCCGGGCGCCGGCCCGACAGGCACAGCGGACCGATTTGTTCTGCGGAACAGCGATCGGCGGCCCGCTGTTCCGTATCGACAGCCGCCCGGCTGTTCCGGTGCCGCGCGGGGATGGGGGCGCAGAATCGCCCGCATGGACACGACCGCGTCTTCCATTGCCTCGCCCGCTGCCGCTGTGGCCGCGCCTGCCGCCATCGGCGCCGATCCGCTCTACATGCAGGTCGCGGCGCATTACCGCCAGGCCATCGCGGCGGGAACGATGCCGCCGGGCAGCCGGATGCCGTCTGTGCGGACCTTGATGGGGCTGCATCGCGTCAGCCTCAGCACCGCGCTGCAGGCCTGCCGGCTGCTGGAGAGCCAGGGCCTGCTGCAGGCCCGTCAGCGCGCTGGCTACTTCGTTCGCGCGGCGCGCCCGTCGCGGCTGGCCCGGGCCGCGGAGCCGCGCCAGATGCAGGCCGATCCGGCGCGCTTCGTCGGCGTGCATGAGCGCATCTCGGAGATCCTCACGCGCGGCATCGCGGCCAAGGCGGAGGTGAACCTCTCCGGCGCCTGCGCGCATCCATCGCTGTATCCGACGCGCGCGCTGGCGCTGCATGGTCAGCGGCTGCTGCGCCGCCGCCCCGAGATCCTCGGCACCCAGCCCGATCCGCAGGGGCTGCTCGCGCTGCGACAGGGCCTGTCGCGGCTGGCGCTGAACGCGCAGATCCAGCTCGACCCGTCGCAGCTCGTCATCACGCACGGCTGCACCGAGGCGCTGGGGATCGCGCTGCGCGCGGTGACCCAGCCTGGCGACGCGGTGGCGGTCGAGTCGCCGACGTACTACGGGCTGCTGCAGCTGCTGGAGAGCCTCAACCTGCGCGCGCTGGAGATCCCGACCAGTCCGCACACCGGTCTGTCGGTGGAGGCGCTCGAGGCGGCCGCGGCGCGCGAGCCGCGGCTCAAAGCGGTGGTGGTCGTGCCCAACCTGCAGAACCCGCTGGGCGCGGTGATGCCGGACCCGGCCAAGCAGGCGCTGCTGGCCGTCTGCGAGCACCGCGACCTCGCGCTCATCGAGGACGACACCTACGCGCTGCTGTGCGACACGCCGCAGCGCGCGATCAAGTCCTGGGACACGACGGGGCGGGTGATCTTCTGCTCGTCGCTGCACAAGACGCTGGCGCCCGGCATGCGGGTGGGATGGATCGCGGCGGGGCGCTGGCAGCCGCGGGTGGAGATCCTCAAGTACGCGCAGAGTCGGCCCAACGAGATGCTGGGACAGGCGATCCTGGCGGAGTTCCTCGCCGGCGGGCAGATCGAGCGGCATCTGCGCACGCTGCGCGGCAAGCTCGCGACGCAGCGCGAGCAGATGGCCGCGGCGCTGTCCGATGAGCTGCCGGCCGGCACGCGGCTCAGCCTGCCGCCCGGCGGGCCCAGCCTGTGGGTGGAGCTGCCGCAGGGGCTGTCCTCGCTGACGCTGTTCGATGCGGCGCTGGAGAAGGGCGTGCGGCTCGGGCCGGGGCTGATGTACTCGAACTCGGACCGCTTCGACAACTTCATCCGCATCAACGCCGGCAATCCGATGGACGAGGCCCAGCGGCGCGCCATCGCGACGCTGGGCGAGCTGTGCGCGTCGATGCTGCGCGCGCGCTGATCGCCGCCGGGCCAGGGCTACACTGCCGGCCCATGAGTTCCTGCATCGCATTCATCGGCGGCGGCAACATGGCCAGCGCCATCATCGGCGGACTGCGCCGGGCCGGTCATCCGGCCGGGGACCTGCTGGTGGTCGAGCCCTTCGAGGCCCAGCGCGCGCGCCTGGCCGCCGAATTCGGACTCCAGCCGCTGGCCGCGGCCGACGCGTCGTTGACGCGCGCCCACGCGGTGGTCTGGGCGGTCAAGCCGCAGCTCTTCCAGGAAGCCGCCGCGCCCGTCGCGGCGCACGTGGGTGGCGCGCTGCAGCTCTCCGTGATGGCGGGCCTGCGCGGCGACGCGATCGCGCGCGCGACCGGCGCCGCGCGCGTCGTGCGCGGCATGCCCAACACGCCGGCGCTGATCGGACAAGGCATCACCGGTCTGCACGCGAGCGCCGCCGTCACCGCGGACGACCGCGCGCTGGTCGAGCAGCTGCTGCAGCCCACCGGCCGCACCGTGTGGGTCGACACCGAAGGCGACCTCGACACCGTCACCGCGCTGTCGGGCTCGGGCCCGGCGTATTTCTTCTTCCTCGTGGAGCACATGGTCGCCGCCGCGCGGGCGCTGGGTCTGGACGAGGCCAAGGCGCGCGAGCTCGCGCTGGCCACTTGCGGCGGCGCGGCCGCGCTGGCCCTGCAATCGGGCGAATCGCCGTCCGCGCTGCGCGAGAAGGTCACTTCCAAGGGCGGCACGACGCACGCCGCGATCACCAGCCTGCAGGGCGACGGCGTCGGCGAGGCGATCGAGCGCGCCGTCAAGGCCGCGCATCGCCGCGCCGGCGAGCTGGGCGACGAGTTCGGCCGGGCCTGAGCCGCCGGCCGCCCCGCTGATCACCGCATTCGAACCGACACCAGACCGATGGGCATCGCCGACCGCTGGGGCCTGCGCGCGTGGCTGCGCGCGCCGGGTTCGTTGAGCAAGCGTCTGGCCGCGACGGGTCTGCGCTTCCAGGTGCAGGTGCTGCGCCAGACCGCGGCGCCGCTGCGGCCGCAGGAGCGCGCCGCGCTCGGCCTGCCGGGCAGCGGATTGACCGTGGTGCGCGAGGTGCTGCTGTACGTCGACGGCCGTCCGCTGGTGTGGGCGCGCTCGGCGGTGCATGGCCATTCGCTCGCGGGGCCGTGGAAGGCGTTGAAGGGCTTGGGCAGCCGTCCACTGGGCCACCTGCTGTACGACGATCCCCGCATCCATCGCAGCGAGCTGCAGCCGCGCCGCGTCACGCGCCATGGCGCGACGCACCGGCAGATGCAGCGGCAATGGCTGGCCGCGACCGGCACCGAAGCGCCGCCCGGCATGCAGTGGTCGCGCAATTCCGTCTTCACCCGGCACGGCCGGCAGCTGCGGGTGATGGAGATGTTCGTGCCCGATGTCGCGCGCCGCGATCCCGGGCCGTTGCGGCGCAAGTCGCGGCCGCGGCGCTGAGCGCGGCGGCGCGTTCCCGGCGCGTTCCCGGCGCATTCCCGGCGCATTCCCCGCGTGTCATGCCGGCGCGCCTTCCGGAGTTCCCCATGTCCGATCCGAGTTCTTCCCCCGCCGATCCGCAGCCGTCCTTCGCGGCGCGGCTGATGGCGGGCTCGCGGCGCTGGTTGCAGGCCCTGCGGCCGGCGCCGATGCGTGTCGACGCGCGCGAGCGCCTGCGCGTGGTGGCTGGCGCGATCGCGGGCGTGCTGCTGACGGCCGCGCTCACGGCGCTGCTCGCGCACCAAGGGACCAGCCTGCCGTGGCTGGTCGCGCCGGTGGGCGCGAGCGCGGTGCTGGTGTTCGGCGTGCCGGCGAGTCCGCTCGCGCAGCCCTGGGCGGTGGTGATGGGCAACACGGCCTCGGCGCTGGTGGGCATCGCGAGCGTGCATCTCTTTGGCAGCGAGCCGCAACTGGCCGCGGCCATCGCCGTCGGTGGCGCGATCGGCGCGATGTTCCTGCTGCGTTGCCTGCATCCGCCCGGCGGCGCGGCGGCGCTGCTGATGGTGCTGACCGGTGTGCAGGACTGGCGCTTCGCGCTCGACCCGGTGATGCTGAATTCGACGCTGCTGGTGGCGGCGGGCATGGTCTACAACGGCGTCACCGGCCGGCGCTATCCGCACCCGCAGGGGGCCGCGACGGCTCCCGCCGCGGGTGTCGCGACGCGCGAGGCGACGGCTTTCAGCAGCGCGGATCTGGAGACGGTGCTGGCGCACTACAACCAGGTGCTGGACATTCCGCGGGACGACCTGCAGGCGATCGTCGACGAGGCCGGCCTGCTGGCCGCGCGGCGGCGCATGACGACGTTGCGCTGCGAGGACGTGATGTCGCGCGACGTGAAGGTCGCCGAGTGGGGCACGCCCTTGCAGGAAGCCTGGTCGGTGCTGCGGGAGCAGCACATCAAGGCGCTGCCGGTGGTGGACCGGGCGCGGCGGGTGATCGGGATCGTGACGCTGGCGGACTTCATGCGTGGGGCGGCGCTGGATCTGCACGATGACTGGCCGTCGCGGCTGCGGCGGCTGATCCTGCCCACGACGACGACGCACAGCGACAAGCCGGAGGTGGTCGGGCAGATCATGAGCCGGCAGGTGCGGGTGGCCAGCGCGGACCGGCCGCTGGCGGACCTGGTGCCGATGTTCGCGGCGACCGGACACCACCACATCCCGATCGTCGGCGCCGAGGCCCGGCTGGTGGGGATCCTCACCCAGTCGGACCTGGTGGCGGCGCTGGCGAAGGTGGATGGGCTCTAAGCCGGCGTTCAGGCATGGCGGCTAGACTCCGCCAGCCTCAGCCCACCCCGCCAGATCGCCGATGGACATCGATCCTGAAGAACTCATCGAGAACGCCCGCCAGGCTACCGAGCCGCCCGAGGCGCCCGTGCGCCAGACGCGCCTGAACATCGCGGTCGCCGTGACGGTCGCGCTGCTGGCGACCTTCATGGGCATCTGCAAGGTCAAGGACGACAACATCAACCAGAACATGCAGCTGGCGCAGGCCGACAAGATCGACCACTGGGGCTTCTATCAGGCGCGCAATGCCCGCGAGGAGATCGCCAAGTCGACGCTGACGCAGCTGAAGCTGCAGGCCATCGGCGCGCCCGCGTCGGCGGCCGAGGGCTACCAGCAGGCGATCGCGCGCTACGAGGCGCTCGCCGCCGAGCAGTCGGCCAAGAAGGACGAGCTGCGCAAGCAGGCCGAGGCGGACCAGCAGCGCTATGACGCGCTCAACTTCCGCGACGACCAGTTCGACCTCTCCGACGCGCTGCTCGCCATCGCGATCGCGCTGCTCGCGATCACCGCGCTGACGCAGATGTGGGCACTCTTCGTGGTGGCGATGGTGCCGACGGCGTTCGGCGTGCTGATGGGGCTGGCCGGTCTCGGCGGCTGGCCGCTGCACCCGGACGCGATCGTCCAGCTGCTGTCCTGAACGCCCATTCGGGCCAAAAGCGGAAACGGGCGCACGAGGCGCCCGTTTTCCTTTGAACGCGATCGCGGCGCTCAGCGCAGCGCGAGGTCCAGCACCGTGCCGGCGAAGATCGCGAAGCCCACCCAGTGGTTCTCGCGGAAGGCCTTGAAGCAGCCTTCGCGGGTGCGGTCCTTGATCAGCGTGTAATGCCAGACCACCTGCGCCGCCGCCGCCGCGAGGCCCGCGAGGAACCAATGTCCCATGCCCAGGCGCAGACCGAGCGCGGCCCACAGGGCCAGGAACACGACATAGAAGGCCATCACGCCGATGACGTCGAAGCGGCCCAGCGTCAGCGCGGAGGTCTTGATGCCGATGCGGATGTCGTCGTCGCGGTCGACCATGGCGTATTCGGTGTCGTAGGCCAGCACCCAGAACAGGTTGGCCGCGAGCAGTCCCCAGGCCGACAGCGGCACGGACGCGCCGATCGCCTGCAGGCTCCACTCCCGCCCGCCTAGCGCGGCCGAGAACGCCATCGGGATGCCGAACGAGAAAGCCACGCCCAGCACCGCCTGCGGCATCGAGACCCAGCGCTTGGTGAAGGGGTAGAGGATGGTCACGCCGAGCGCGGCGAAGGACAGCAGGATGGTGGGCGGATTGGTCGTGAGCACCAGCGCGAAGGCGATCAGCGACAGCACGGCGCCCAGCGTCAGCGCCTGCTTCACGGAGATCAGGCCGGCGGTGACGGGCCGCTGGGCGGTGCGCTTGACGTGCTTGTCGAACTCGCGGTCGGCGACGTCGTTGACGGCGCAGCCGGCGCTGCGCATCAGGAAGGTGCCGATTGTGAAGACCAGCAGCAGATGCCAGCCCGGCCAGCCGTCGGCGGCCATCCACAGCGCGGCCAGCGTGGGCCACAGCAGCAGGTAGGTGCCGGCCGGCCGGTCCCAGCGGATCAGGTTGAGATACAGCGACAGACGCGACGGCGCGGCGGGAGAGGGGGCGGCGGGAGTCATGGCGGGGATTGTCGCGCCGCGGATCGCCGCTCGGTCGCTGCCTCTTCACCATGCGCCCCAGCAGGCGTCAGGGCAGCTTCCTGCGCAATCCCGCCGTCGAGACGTCGTCGATGTGGCGAAAGGCGGATGCGATGCGGTCTGTCTCCGCGGCGTCGACACCGAAGCCGTCGAAGTGCATCCGCCATTGACGCACCACGCGCCAGACCTCGTCGATCGCGCCGGCGGCGTCGCGCTCCGACAAGGTGAAGGCAGCATGCGCCGCAAGGGCGTTGTCGAGCGTCGCCGTGCGACCCTCCGGCCCGACGCCCAGATGCAAGGTGCGTTCCTTCGAGAGACTTGGACGCGGCATGACGTCATAGAGCGGGCTCAACCGCCACCCCTGCAAGCGAGGATCAAACAGGAACCCGTGATTGCGGAGGTGATCGTCGTCGTTGCTCACGAGGATGTTGAAGACCATCCGCTTGAAGAGCTCGACGTTGTTCCCGCGGACCTGGGACGGATGGCCGTGCCGCCGGATCGCGCCGGCGAGGTCGCCGTAGGACTTCGTGCGTGATTCCGTCTCGTCGCAGGCGAGCCAGGTCAGGCCACTGTTGAAGGCCAGCCGGCGCTCCTGGCGTCCGTCTCCTGGACCCCGGACGAGCAGGGTCGGATCGTCGGCGATCCCGGGAAGCCCCGTCGTGTCGGACCAGTAGCGATCGAACCGCCGGATCAGCATGACGCGGCGGCCGCCGATGACGTCGGTGCACACGGGCGGTACCGTCAGCCCGGCTTCGCCGGCAAGACGCAAGGCGGCGCACTCGATCGCGGGAATGTCCATGCGATCGTGGCGACTGCCGAATTTCGCGAGCCAGAGCATGCCGTCGGCATCGCGCACCGAGGCCTTGGGACGGGCCCCCCCCAAGGCGGTGCCGTCCATGAAGATCGCTTCGAGATGTGCCGGCACCGGCAGGCCTTCCTCGATGCGTTCCGCGGCCTCCATCAGATGCTCGAGCGTGTGCCACGAACTGACGCCGGCGCTCGGCCCGTCGTCCAGGGACGCGCGCACGTCGAGCGCACCCACGCGCTCGCTGCCCGCATGCAACAGGTATTGCGATTCGGGCAGGCTGTTGGCGGGGACGCGCAGCTTGGCCTCGATGACGCGGCGCCCCCACGCGTCCGGCGCGGCGTCGCGGATGCCTCCGAAGAAGGGGAGGGCGTTGATCGGACGCAGGCGCTGCCCACGGACCCGGTCTCGGTCGCCGAGGGCAAGGCTGATGGGATCGATCTCGATCGCGTCACCGCGCTTCAGGTAGTTGAGACCGTAGGCCAGCGTCGAGCCTTGGAGCTCCTGCCCCTGTTCCTCGAGCACGAGTTGAGCGCACGGAGACCAGTCCGCGCCGAGGTGCGCGAAGACGGTGAGCTTGGCATCCTTCGCGGCCATCGTGGAATCCTCAGAAGTCCAGCTCGTCGAGTTCCGCCTGTGTCAGGCCGCGAACCCGTTGACGCTGCTCCTCCCGCTGTTGCTGCATCAGCGCGGGATCGCGCTCGGTCAGCAGCTCGGCCAAGGTCATGCCTGGCGCGATCGCGTCCAGGTAGCGCAGGAGCTGGCCGACCGCGAGACCGGGATCTCCGCGCTCGATGCGGTAGGCCGTGTTGCGCGACAGGCCGGCGCGGATGGCGGCTTCCGTCTGCTTGATTTGGCGCGCGACGCGCAGGCGCGCGATGCGCTCGCCCATCTGGACGGCGTCGGCATGCAGATGCCCCGGCAGGGCGGCGGATTGATCGACTTTCATGCTCGTGAAGTCGAGCCTTAAATGCGTTAAGGCTCGATATTACGAGCATATAGACAAATTGGCTACCGCTTCCGCTTGCCCATGATGCTCGTGAAATCGAGCCTTATCGGGATAACGCTCGATTTAACGAGCACTCCCCGGCTTGCGGAACCGCTCCACCAGCGCCCCCGCCTCGCCCACCAGCCCGCGCCGGAAGGCCAGCACGCACAGGATGAAGATCAGCCCGGTGACCAGGCTGACGGACTCGCCCAGGCCGGTGAACCACTGGATCCCGGTCACGCCTGCCAGCCATTGGCCCAGGTCGCCGATCTTGTTCTCCAGCGCGATGATCACCAGCGCCCCGACGATGGGCCCCACCATCGTCCCCATACCGCCCACCAGCGTCATCAGGATCACCAGCCCCGAGGTCGTCCACACCGCGTCCGTCAGCGTCGCGAAGCCCAGCACCAGCGTCTTGGTCGCGCCCGCCAGCCCCGCCAGCGCCGCCGACAGCACGAACGCCATCAGCTTGAAGCGCGCCGCGTCGTAGCCCAGCGAGGTCGCCCGCGCCTCGTTCTCGCGGATCGACGTCAGCACCTGCCCGAACGGCGAATGCACCGTCCGGTAGATCAGCCAGAACCCGAACACGAAGATCGCCAGCACCAGGTAGTACAGCGCGTTGTCGTTCTCCAGGTTGATGCCCAGGAAGCTGCCGCGCGGCACCGACTGCAGGCCGTCCTCGCCGCCGGTGAACGGCGCCTGCAGGAAGTAGAAGAACAGCATCTGCGCCAGCGCCAGCGTGATCATCGAGAAATAGATCCCCGAGCGCCGGATCGCCAGCAGCCCGAACACCAGCCCCGCCACCGCGCCCATCAGCATGCCGAAGGCGATGCCCAGCAGCGGCGGAAAGCCCCAGACCTTCAGCGCGTGTCCCGCGCCGTAGGCCGCCGCGCCCAGGAAGGCTGCGTGCCCGAAGCTCAGCAGCCCGGTGAAGCCGATCAGCAGGTTGAAGGCGCACGCGAACAGCGCGTAGCACATCACCTTCATCGCGAAGATCGGATAGACGCCCAGCACGGGCAGCAGCGCAATGCCGATGAACAGGGCCATGTAGCCCAGCGGTTTGTTGTTCATTTCTCTTTGCCGAACAGGCCGGCCGGACGCACCAGCAGCACCGCCGCCATGATGACGAACACCACGGTGTTGGAGCCCTCCGGATAGAAGACCTTGGTCAGACCCTCGATCACGCCCAGCCCCAGGCCGGTCAGGATCGAGCCCAGGATCGAGCCCATGCCTCCGATCACCACCACCGCGAAGACGACGATGATCAGGTTGGAGCCCATCAGCGAATTCACCTGCAGGATCGGCGCCGCCAGCACGCCGGCGAATCCCGCCAGCGCCACGCCGCCCGCGTAGGTCAGCGTCACCAGCCGCGGCACGTTCACGCCGAAGGCCTGCACCAGCTTCGGGTTCTCCGTGCCCGCGCGCAGCCGCGCCCCCAGCGAGGTCTTCTCGATCAGCACCCACACCCCCAGGCACACCACCAGCGAGGCCACCACCACCCACGCCCGGTAGTTGGGCAGGATCATGAAGCCCAGGTTGGTCGCGCCCGACAGCGCCTCGGGCGCCGAGTACGGCTGCCCGCCCACCCCGAAGAAGGAGCGGAACACCCCCTCCACCACCAGCGTGAGCCCGAAGGTCAGCAGCAGCCCGTACAGGTGATCCAGCTTGTAGAGCCATTGCAGCAGCAGCCGCTCGATGACCAGCCCGAACACGCCCACGATCAGCGGCGCGATCAGCAGCATCGCCCAGTAGTTGATGCCGAAGTACTCCAGCCCCATCCACGCGAGGAACGCGCCCATCATGTAGAGCGCGCCGTGGGCGAAGTTGATGATGTTCAGCATGCCGAAGATCACCGCCAGGCCCAGCGAGAGCATCGCGTAGAACGAGCCGTTCACCAGGCCCAGCAGCAGCTGGCCCAGCAGCGCGGGCAGCGGAACGCCAAAGATGTCGGTCATGAGTCGTTGCTCATCCAGAAGCGGAAGGACGCGCCCGCGGCCCGGCCGCGCGGCGCCTCCGGGGTCACATCACTTCTTCACCAGCGGGCACTTGGAGTCGGCCAGCTTGGTGAACGCGTCGTCGCCCGGGATGCGGGTCACGACCTTGAAGTAGTCCCACGGCTCGGTCGACTCCTTCTGCGACTTCACCTGCAGCAGGAACATGTCGTGCACCGCGCGGCCGTCCTCCTTGCGGATCGTGGCCTTGGTGTAGAAGTCGTTGACCGGCGTGGCCTTCATCTGCGCCATCACCTTGTCGCCGTCGTCGCTCTTGAGCGCCTCGACCGCCTTCAGGTAATGCGACACCGCCGAGTAGTCCGCCGCCTGCAGCGACGAGGGCATGCGCTTCATCTTCTCGAAGAAGCGGCGCGCCCAGACGCGCGATTCGGCGCTCTGGTTCCAGTACCAGCTGTCGGTCAGGTACATGCCCTCGGTGGTCTTCAGACCCAGCGAATGCACGTCGTTGATGAACATCAGCAGACCGGCCAGCTTCATCGTCTTGGTGATGCCGAACTCGTTGGCCGCCTTGACCGCGTTGATGGTGTCGCCCCCTGCGTTGGCCAGGCCCAGGATCTGCGCCTTGGAGCTTTGCGCCTGCAGCAGGAAGGAGGAGAAGTCGCTCGCGTTCAGCGGGTGCTTGACCGAGCCCAGCACCTGACCGCCGGCCTTGGTCACCACCGCCGAGGTGTCGGCCTGCAGCGAGGTGCCGAAGGCGTAGTCCGCGGTCAGGAAGAACCAGCTCTTGCCGCCGTTCTTCACCACCGCCGCGCCAGTGCCGTTGGCCAGGGCCACGGTGTCATAGGCGTAGTGGATGGTGTAGGGGGAGCACTCTTCGTTGGTCAGGCGCGAGGTGCCGGCGCCGATCGAGATGAAGGGCTTCTTCTTCTCCGCCGCGACCTTGGCCATCGCCAGGCTGGTGCCGGAGTTGGTGCCGCCGATCAGCAGGTCCAGCCCTTGCGTGTCGAACCACTCGCGCGCCTTGGACGCGGCCACATCGGCCTTGTTCTGATGGTCGGCGAAGACCAGCTCGATCTTCTTGCCCGCGGCCATGCCTTTGGCATCGGCGATGGCCATGCGGATCGCCTCCACGCCGCCGGCGCCGTCGATGTCCGCGTAGACGCTGGACATGTCGGTGATGATGCCGATCTTCACCACGTCGCCGGAAATCTGCGCCTGCGCGGCGAGGCTGCCGCAGGCTAGCACCGAGGCCAGGGCAACGGTCTTGAGGGTCGTCTTCATCGCTTGTCTCCTTTTCTAACGGCCTCGTCGGGCCACGCGGGTATCAGACTCGAAGCTCGGAAGGCATGCCGGTCCGCCGGGGTCACACGCTCAGCAGTTCGTCGAGCAGCGCGCGCTTGCTGTCCAGCTGCGCGGCGGCGAAGGACTCGACGACCTGGCCGTGTTCCATCACGACGAAGTGGTCCGCCAGCGGCGCGGCGAACCGGAAGTTCTGCTCCACCATCACGATGGTGAAGCCCTGCGCCTTGAGCGCGGTGATCATGCGGGCCAGCGCCTGGACGATGACCGGGGCCAGGCCCTCGGAGATCTCGTCCAGCAGCAGGATGTCGGCGCCGGTGCGCAGGATGCGGGCCACGGCCAGCATCTGCTGCTCGCCGCCGGAGAGCCGCGTGCCCTGGCTGTGGCGGCGCTCGGCGAGGTTGGGGAACATGGCGTAGATCTCGTCCTCGGACATGACCTTGCCGCGGCCGCCCTTGAGCGGCGGCGGCAGCCGCAGGTTCTCCTCGGTGCTGAGCGAAGCGAAGATGCCTCGCTCCTCCGGGCAGTAGCCCAGGCCCAGGCGCGCGATGCGGTGCGTGGGCAGGTGGACCGTCTCCTGGCCATGGACCTTGATCGAGCCGCTGCGGCGGTCGGTCAGGCCCATGATGGCGCGCAGCGTGGTCGTGCGGCCGGCGCCGTTGCGGCCCAGCAGCGTCAACACCTGGCCCTGCGGCACGGCCAGGTCGATGCCGTGCAGGATGTGGCTCTCGCCGTACCAGGCCTGCAGGCCCTTGATCTCCAAGGCGTAAGCCATCAATGCGCTCCCTGCAACTCGGCGGCCTCGGAGCCCATGTAGGCCTCGAGCACCTTCGGATGGCGGGAAACGGTGGCGTAGTCGCCTTCGGCCAGCACGGCGCCGCGCGCCAGCACGGTGATGCGGTCGGCGATGCTGCTGATCACCTTCATGTTGTGTTCCACCATCAACACGGTGCGGCCTTCGGCGACGCGCTTGATCAGCGCGGTGACGCGGTCGACGTCCTCATGGCCCATGCCCTGGGTCGGCTCGTCGAGCAGCATCAGTTCGGGTTCCATCGCCATCGTGGTGGCGATCTCCAGCGCCCGCTTGCGGCCGTAGGGCAGGTCGGCGGCGCGCAGCGCGGCCATGTCGCGCAGGTCGACGAGCTCCAGCAGCTCCAGCGCGCGGTTGTCGAGCTTGCGCAGCCCGCCCAGGCCGGTCCAGAAGTGATAGCTCGTGCCGGTGAAGCGCTGCAGGCCGATGCGCACGTTCTCCAGCACCGTCAGATGGGGGAAGACGGCCGAGATCTGGAACGAGCGGATCACGCCGCGGCGGGCGATCTGCGCGGGCTTCTCGCCGGTGATGTCGGTGCCGTTGAAGAGGATCTGACCCCGTGTCGGGGTCAGGAACTTCGTCAGCAGGTTGAAGCAGGTCGTCTTGCCGGCGCCATTGGGGCCGATCAGCGCGTGGATGTGGCCGCGCTGCACTTGCAGGTCGACGGAGTCCACGGCGGTGAAGCCCTTGAACTCCTTGGTCAGTTTGCGTGTCTCCAGGATGAGGGTGCTCATCGGCGCAAAGGTGGGCGCCGGGGAACCGGTGCCTCTGTAGTGGAGCCAGGAATTTAGGGCTCTGGCGAGGGCCGCGCACAGCGTAAAACCCTTTACGCAGCATTGCGCAAGGGCTAACCCTCGGAGGTGGGCCGAGGCTGACGGCAGGGGGCCAGGACATGCCACAGGGGGCGCTGGGCGAGCGCGTGTCACCGGAATCTCCTGCGGGAGAGCGGTGCTTCTTCCGAACGGGGAGGGCGGGCCATGGCCCGGATGGCTATGCTGCGCGCCGACCACTCATTGACACCTTGGAGGTTTCCCATGATCCGTTCCGGCAAGTTTGCTGTTCTCGGTCTCGCGCTGGCCCTGTCCGCCGCCGGCGTGCAGGCCGCGGCCCCGCAGGTGAAGACGCAGGCGCCCGGGTACTACCGCATGATGCTGGGCGATTTCGAGATCACCGCGCTGAACGACGGCACGATCGACCTGCCGGTCGACCAGTTGATGGACAAGGCCAAGCCCGGCGCGGTGGTGAAGGCGCTGGGCAAGAGCTTCCTGAAGCCGCCGGTCGAGACCTCGATCAATGCCTACCTGATCAACACCGGCACCAGGCTGGTGCTGATCGACACGGGCGCGAACGGCGCCTTCGGTCCGACCACGGGCCGGCTGCTGGCCAATCTGAAGGCGGCGGGCTACCAGCCGGAGCAGGTCGACGAGGTCTACATCACCCACCTGCATCCGGACCATGCGATGGGCCTGACCAAGGACGGCCAGGCGGTGTTCCCGAACGCGGTGGTGCGCCTGGACCAGCATGACGCGGACTTCTGGCTCAACGCCGACAACGTGGCCAAGGATCCGGCGCACAAGGACTTCTTCGGCGCGGCCGCGGCGGCGCTCAAGCCTTACCAGGACGCGGGCCGGCTGAAGCCGTTCAGCGGCGAGACCGAGCTGGTGCCGGGCGTGCGCACGCACGCGGCCTACGGCCACACGCCGGGACACACGGTCTACATGGTGGAGAGCCAGGGCCAGAAGCTGGCGGTGTGGGGCGATCTGATGCACGTGGCGGCGGTGCAGTTCCCGGATCCGTCGGTGACGATCAGCTTCGACACCGATGCGAAGCAGGCGATGCCGCAGCGCAAGCTGGCCTATGCGGATGCGGCCAGGCAGGGCTACTGGGTGGCGGTCGCGCATGTGTCCTTCCCGGGCATCGGCCACGTGGCGCAGGACGGCAAGGGCTACCGCTGGGTGCCGGCGAACTACAGCATCAAGCCGTAAAAGGGCTCAGTCGCCAGCCTCGATCTCACGCTCGAGGCCGGTCACGAGCGCCTCGAACGCCGCCCGGCATCTCGGGCTGTCGCGCAGGTCCTCGTGCATCGTGACCCAGGTGTCGAGCGGAAGGCTGAAGGCCTGCGCGAGCACCCGGCGGAGCGCCGGGTCGCGCCTGGCCAGGCCCACCTGGCAGGCTCCGATGCCGGCCCCCGCGCGGATCAGCGCCAACTGCGCGAGATCGTTGTCCGCGCGCAGCGCGAGCCGCTCGCGCTCCAGCGCTGGAAAGCGCCGTGCCAGCGCTCGCACATAGGGCGGCGGCTGGTCGTAGCCGATCAGCGCGTGGCCTTGCATCAGCGCCTTCATCGTCGACGGCATGCCGCGCGCCTCGAGGTAGCGCTCATGCGCATGCAGGCCGACCTCGATCGTGCCGACGCGGCGTGCGATCAACTGCTCCTGCTTCGGTGGCGTCATCCGGATCGCAATGTCCGCCTCCCGCCGCAACAGATCCTGCACCTTGTTGCTCAGCACCAGTTCGACCACCAGTTGCGGATGCCGTTCACGCAGCTTCGCGATCAGCGCCGGCAGGATCTCCACGCCGACCACCTCGCTCGCGGTCACGCGCACCACGCCGCGCACGCCGTCGCCATGGCTGCGCGCCGTGCGCTCCAGCGCGGCCGCGGTGCTGTCCATCGCCTCGGCATAGGGGCGCAGCGCCAGCGCCGCCTCCGTCGGCAGCAAGCCTGCCGGCGTGCGCACGAACAGCGACTGCCCCACCTGCGCCTCCAGCGCCGCCACGTGCCGGCCCACCGTCGGCTGCGTCAGGTCCAGAGCCCGCGCCGCGCCGGACAGCGAACCCTCCCGCAGCACGCCCAGGAAAGAGCGGTACCACTCCCATGCGATCGTCGAAGTCATTCAGAAATGTATAGCCGATGGTCGATGTTCGGTAATTTTCAGGAAAGCCGCCTTTTTCCAGAATCCGTCCCATGCCTTCAACACGACAGGAGCAGGCGATGGATGCGATGACTTCGATGGATGCGATCAGCGCGCTGGCCGCGATGACGGCGGCGGCGCGGCGCACGGCCCTGGTGCTCGGCGCCAGCGGCGGCATCGGCGGCGCGGTGGCCCGGGCCCTGCGCGACGCCGGCTGGACGGTGCGGGCGCTCAAGCGCGGCCTGGCCACCGAATCCGAACACCGCGACGGCCTGCACTGGCTGCGCGGGGATGCGCTCGATGCGACGGATGTGCAGCGCGCCGCGCAGGGCTGTGACGTGATCGTCCATGCGGTCAATCCGCCCGGGTACCGCCACTGGCGCGAGCAGGTGTTGCCGATGCTCGACCACACCCTCGCCGCGGCGGCGGCGCGTGGCGCGACGGTGGTGCTGCCGGGCACGGTCTACAACTACGGGCCCGACGCCTTTCCCCATCCCGGCGAGGACGCGCCGCAGCGGCCCCTGACGCGAAAGGGCGCGATCCGCGTCGAGATGGAGCGCCGTCTGCGCGAAGGCGCCGAGCGCGGCCAGTACCGCGCCATCGTGCTGCGCGCCGGCGACTTCTTCGGGCCCGGCGCCGCGAACAGCTGGTTCTCGCAAGGCCTTGTCACGCCCGGGAAGCCGGTGACGCGCGTGCAGCAGGTGGGCACCGCCGGTGTCGGCCACCAATGGGCCTATCTGCCGGACGTCGCTGCGGCGATGGCCGCGCTGATCGCGCAGCGCGACACGCTCCCGGCCTTCGCCCGCTTCCACTTCGAGGGTCATTGGGACGCGGACGGCCGCCAGATGATCGATGCGATCCAGCGGGTGGTCCAGCGCCGCACCGGCGCGAAGCCGCGCGTCGCGCGCTTCCCGTGGTGGGCAGTGCGGCTGGCGCAGCCGGTGGTGCCGCTGTTCCGGGAGCTTGCCGAGATGCGCTACCTCTGGCGCGAGCCGCTGCGCATGGACGAGGCCCGGCTGGCGGCGCGGCTCGCCCAAGGCGGTGGCGTGCCGCACACGCCGCTGGAACAGGCCGTCGAACGTACGCTCGAATCGCTGGGTTGCCTGCCGGCATCGCCTGCCAGCGCGCTCACTCGAAGTACTGCTGCCGCAGGCGTTCGTAGCGCCCATCCCGCCTGATGCGGTCCAGCGCGGCCTGCAGCCGGCGCGCGATCGCGGGATCGCTGTCCGCCGGCAGGCCGTACCAGTAGGACTTGTCCACGTCCAGCGGCAGGACCGGCGTCAGCGTCGCATAGGGCAGCTTGAGCTCGCGCAGATGCCAGGCCGCCGCCCAGTCCAGCAGCGCGATCAGCTCCATGCGGCCGGCCAGCAGCTTGCGCAGGTTGGTCGCGTCGTCCAGGCCGAGTTCCAGCTCCACCTCCGGGCGCAGGCCCTCGGCGAGCAGCGTCCTGGCCGCCGCCGAGTCGCGCGACACGCCCAGCCGCCAGCCGTTGAGCTGCTTCAGGCTGGCGGGGCGCACGTCGGTCCGGTGGCTGAGCCGGTACACCAGGATGCGCCGCGGGCTGATCGGTCCGACCCAGCGGAACTGCGTCTCGCGCTCCGGCGTGCGGGTCAGCGAGAACAGCACGCTGTCCGGATGCCGCGAAGCTTCCTGCACCGAACGCTGCCAGGGCAGCACCTCGATGCGCAGCCGCAGGCCGGCGTCGGCGCTCATCGCCTTCAGCAACTCGGTGCTGAAGCCGCGCGGCACGCCGCCGTCCGCGTAGTTCAGCGGCGGCAGGTTCTCGGTGAAGCCGACCAGCTCCTGCGAAGCCTCGGCGGGCGCCTGCGAGGCCAGGGCCGGCGGCATCGCGCCCGCCATCAGGCCCGCCGCCATCAGGAGGCAGCACAGGCGGCGCTCCTTCGATGGCTCGATCGCGTACGGCATCGGCGCAGTGTAGGAAACGCGCGTGACAGGCCAGCAGCGATGTCGGGCCGCGAATGCCAATGAAGTCACGCCGCGCGCGCGGGCGGGGCGTCTGCCGCCCCAAGCGCGGGCGCCGGATCAGGCGTCCGTATCAGGCATCCATCTGCTTCTGGAAGACCAGGCCCGCGTGCTCGCGCAGCGCGTGGAACTTGATCTTGGGCCAGTTCTCCTGCATCGCGCGCAGCTCGCCGGCGTACTCGAGCAGCACCGTCGGCGCGTTGACCGCGTCCCAGGCCACGCGGTGGGCGTTGTGGTCGATGAAGCGGCGCAGCTCCTTCTCGCCGCCGTCGGGCTCGTCGCAGGTCACCCAGCGTGCGACGTTGTAGCGCGCCGGCGTGATGCGGGCCTTGACGCCGTACTCGTGCTCCAGGCGGTGCGCGACGACTTCGAACTGCAGCTGGCCGACCGCGCCCAGCAGCAGCACGCTGCCGGCCTCGGGGCGGAAGACCTGGATCGCGCCTTCCTCCCCGAGCTGGCGCAGGCCCTCACGCAGTTGCTTGGTCTTGAGCGGGTCCGCCACCTCGACCGAGCGGAACATTTCCGGCGCGAAGAAGGGCAGGCCGGTGTATTGCAGCGCCTCGCCCTCGGTGATGGTGTCGCCCAGCTGCAGCACGCCGTGGTTGGGGATGCCGATGATGTCGCCGGCGAAGGCCTCGTCCAGCAGCTCGCGGCGTTGCGACAGGAAGCTCACCACCGTGTTGGGCCGCAGCTCCTTGCCCGAGCGCACGACCTTGAGCCGCATGCCGCGCTCGAAGTGGCCCGAGGCCACGCGCAGGAACGCGATCCGGTCCCGGTGCGACGGATCCATGTTGGCCTGGATCTTGAAGACCACGCCGGTGAACTTGGGCTCCTCGGGCTGCACCACGCGCTGCATCGCGGCGCGCTCGGCAGGGGCGGGCGCCAGCTCGACCAGCGCGTCCAGCACTTCCTGGACGCCGAAGTTGTTCACCGCGGAGCCGAAGAACATCGGCGTCTGCCTGCCCGACAGGAAAGCCTCTTCGTCGAAAGAGGGCGCGGCCTCCTTGACCAGCTCGATCTCGCCCTGCGCGTTCTCGTACTGCATGCCGAAGCGCTCGAGGTAGGCGGGGTTGTCCAGACCGTCGAGGACTTCCTCGGTGCCGGCGGCGCGGTCCTCGCCGGGCGAGAACACGCGCATGCGCTGTTGGCGCAGGTCCATCACGCCGTGGAAGTGCTTGCCCATGCCGACCGGCCAGGTGAAGGGCACCACCGTCATGCCCAGCTCGCGCTCGATCTCGTCCATCAGCGCCAGCGGCTCCTGGACCTCGCGGTCGAGCTTGTTGACGAAGGTCAGGATCGGCGTGTTGCGCGCGCGGCAGACCTGCAGCAGGCGGCGGGTCTGCGGCTCCACGCCATTGGCCGCGTCGATCACCATCAGCGCCGCGTCGACGGCGGTCAGCACGCGGTAGGTGTCCTCGGAGAAATCCTGGTGGCCCGGGGTGTCCAGCAGGTTGATGACGCAGTCGCGGTACTCCATCTGCATCACCGACGAGGCCACCGAGATGCCGCGCTGCTTTTCGATCTCCATCCAGTCGGAGGTCGCGTGGCGCGAGGCCTTGCGTGCCTTCACCGAGCCCGCGATCTGGATCGCGCCGGAGAACAGCAGCAGCTTTTCCGTCAGCGTGGTCTTGCCCGCGTCAGGGTGCGAAATGATGGCGAAAGTGCGGCGGCGGCGCACTTCGGACTGGATACGGCTGGGCTGGTCGGTGGACATGGCGCGAAAGAGGCGGCGAACCCGCGATTATCGGCCATCGCCCCGCGAAGCCCCAACCCGCGCCAGGCCCTAAGCCCCGGCGTCGTCCATGAATGGCCGCACGCGGGCGAGCAGGCGCTCGACGTACTCGGCCTTTTCACCGACCGGCGCGGCGTAGGTCAGCGCGTCACGGGCGGCGGCCTCGCCGGCCTTGCGCCACATCAGCCAGGCCGACAGGTACTGCGAGGCCAGGCAGCCGCCCGAGGTGGCGACCGGCCCGCGGGCGTGGAAGGGCTCGTCGAGCACCCGCACGCCGGCCTCGACCAGCCAGGGACGCGTGTTCGTGTCGGTGCAGGCCGGCGCGTCGCCGAGCAGCCCCAGCCGCGCCACCAGCAGCGCGCCCGAGCATTGCGAGGCGATCAGCTGCCGCGTCGGATCGATCTGCAGCCGGTCCAGCAGCGCCGAGTTCTCCGCGATCGCGCGCGTGTAGATGCCGGAGCCGAACCAGACCGCGTCGGCCTCGTTGGCCCATTCGAGCGGGCGCTTGAGCTGCACGGTCACGCCATTCATCGAGGTGACGGTCGCCCCAGGTCCGCAGAGCTCGGCCGACCAGCCCAGGGGCTTGAGCCGGTTCAAGAGCCCGAGGGGAAGGAAGCTGTCGATCTCGTTGAAGCCGTCGAAGGAAAGGAGGGCGATGCGCATGGGGCGTCCCGCGAGGCGATGCGGCCCACTGTAGCGCCGAGGCCCGCGCCGCCCAAGCCGGTGGGGTTATTGCCGCGGCTCACCCGCCGGCGAGCAGCTGGAAAGTGTGTCGCGCCATCATGAGTTCCTCGTCGGTGGGGATGACCCAGGCCTCGCAGCGGCTGTCGACGGTGCTGATGCGGCGCTCAGGCGGGCCTTCACGGTTGGCGGCGTCCTGCACCGACACGCCCAGCCACAGGCAGCGCGACAGCACCCGGCGGCGGATCTCGGCCGCGTGTTCGCCAATGCCCGCAGTGAAGACCAGGCCATCGAGGCCGCCCATCTCGGCGGCCAGCGCGCCGATCTCCCGCGCGATGCGGTGCACGAAGACATCGATCGCGAAGCGGGCCCGCGGCGCGTCGCTGGCCAGCAGCTGGCGCATGTCGCTGGATACCCCCGACAGGCCGAGCAGTCCCGACTGCTTGTAGAGCAGCGTCTCGAGCTCGCGCGCATCCATGCGCTGCTCGTCCATCAGGTAGATCAGCACGCCCGGATCGATCGCGCCACTGCGCGTGCCCATCGGCAGGCCGTCGAGCGCGGTGAAGCCCATGCTGCTGGCGATGCTGCGGCCGCGATGCAGCGCGCAGGCGCTCGCGCCGTTGCCCAGGTGCAGCACGACGGCGCGCCCGTCCGCCAGCCGCGGCGACAGCGCCGGCAGCCGCGAGGCGATGTACTCGTAGCTCAGACCGTGGAAGCCATAGCGGCGAACGCCGGCCTCGAACAGCGCATAGGGCAGGGCGAAGGCGTCGGCGACGTCCGACTGGCCGCGATGGAAGGCGGTGTCGAAACAGGCGACCTGCGGCAGGCCGGGCAGCGCGGCGAACGCGCGCCGGATCGGCGCGAGGTTATGCGGCTGATGCAGCGGGGCGAGCGGGATCAGCGTCTCGAGCTGGGCGAGCACCGGCGGGGTCACGACCACCGGCGTCTCGAACGCGGTGCCGCCGTGCACGACGCGATGGCCGATGCCAAGCATCTCGATGCCGGGGAACTCATGGGTGACGAACTCGACCAGGTGATCGAGCGCGCCGTCGTGGCTCAGGCGCTCGCCCACCGGCCAGTCGCGCGACCCGGCGCGCGAGCCATCGGCGTGCGCGGCCTCGAAACGTGGCGTGGATGTGCCCAGGCCCTCGACCTGCGCGCGCAGCTCCAGCCGCAGCGGACCGAGCTGGCGGTCCTCGTGCAGCGAGAACATCGACAGCTTGATGCTGGACGAGCCCGCGTTGACCACCGCGATGAATTCGCCTTCGAGCCGAGGATCCATTTTCACCCCATGATGTGATAACCGCCGTCGACAAACAGCGTGGTGCCGGTGATCAGCACCTTGCGGCCCGCGAGCAGCCGTGCGTAGGGCGCGCTGGCCGGGCTCATGCAGTAGCCCTGCGGCGGCGTCGCGGCTTGGATGCCGGCGCGGGCGCGGGCGAAGCCGCGATCGAGACGGTCGCCGCGGCCGGTGCCGACAGCGCCAGCGCCATG
>Ga0099823_1000015_pt1 | contig 88096 bp, 84 predicted proteins | sample CowpearedBW_FD_76831 | JGI IMG/M metagenome (GOLD analysis project Ga0099823, IMG submission 76831) | Root nodule microbial communities of legume samples collected from California, USA - Cow pea red BW | ecosystem: Host-associated > Plants > Roots > Nodule | place: USA: California | collected...
GTCGCCGCCAGCATTCCCGGCAAGTCGGTCATCCGCAACGCCGCCCCGGTCCGCCGCGCCCATCCGCAATTCGCCGAGAACATCACCCGCCTCGGCGCCAAGGTGGAATGGGTCGAGGGCGACTGAGCGCAGCCCTCGCGGCGCTCCTGCTGGCGGCCGGCGCGGCCGCCGCGCAGCCCGCCCGGCCCGTCCTGCGCTGGCTGGTGCAGGACATGCCACCGCATTTCAGCTATCGCGGCGGCAAGCCGCCGCAACGCGCCGAGGAGCTCGGCCAGGGCGAGGTCGACGGCTTCCTGCGCCTGCTCATCGAGCGCATGCCGCAGTTCCGCCACGAATTCGTCGAGCTCAGCCTGCCGCGCTTCGAGCAGCAGGCGCGCCAGGGCGAGACGCTCTGCTCCGTGCTGCATGTGCGCACGCCCGAGCGCCTGCAGTGGCTGTACTTCACCACGCTGTACCCGCCGATGCTCTCGCGCCAGATTCACGTCATCGTGCGGCGCGAGGACCTGGCGCGCTTCGAATCCAATGGCCAGCCGCTGCAGCTCGCGGACCTGCTGCGGCGCACCGACCTCGTGGGCCTGCTGCCGCGCGACCGCAGCTTCGGGCCGCGCATCGACAAGCTGCTCGCGGCGGATCCGGATCGAGCCCCGCGCGCCATCGTCGCTGGCCGCGGCGGTCACCTGCTGCCGATGCTGCGCGCGCGGCGCATGGACTACACGCTCGAGTACCCGATGGCGGTCGACGACTTCAGCGCCAGCCATCCGGGCTCGCCGGAGCTCGCCAAACTGCCGCTGGCCGAGGGCCGCAGCACGCTGGTGGCCACCGCGGGCTGCACCCGCTCTCCGGAGGGACGCCACGCCATCGAGGCGATGGACCAGGCGGTGCGCCAGCTCGCCGCCGATCCCCAGCGCGACGCCTGGATCAAGGCCTGGCGCAAGGGCCTGCCGATCGACGCCGAGGACCTGCAGCGCCTGAACCGCTTCCTCGACGAACGCGCCCGCGGTCCGGCGCAGATCGAGTAGCCGCGCGCATGGCTCGCCCGCCGAAGCTTGCGCTGCCGCTGCGTGATGGCGTCGCCGCCAGTGCGCTGGCCTGCCCGCCAGGCCCCTGGCTCCTCGTGCTGGACTATCTGGCCGAGCGCTTGCCGCTGGTCACGCGGGGCGACTGGGCCGCGCGCATGGCGCGGGGCGATGTGCTCGACGATGCCGGCGTCCCGCTGGCGCCGGTTGCGCCCTATCGCGCGCAAGGCAGGATCTATTACTGGCGCTGGCTGGACGACGAGCCGGAGGTGCCTTTCGCCGCGCGCATCGTGCATCTGGACGAGCACCTGCTGGTGGCTGACAAGCCGCATTTCCTGCCGGTGACGCCCAAGGGCCGTTATGTGCGGCAAACGCTGCTGACGCGGCTGCGCCAGGAGACGGGGTTGGCCGATCTGAGTCCGATCCATCGGCTGGACCGCGAGACGGCCGGATTGACCTTGTTCTCCGTGCAGCCCGCGACGCGCGACGCCTACCAGCGTCTCTTCCGTGATCGCGATGTCGAGAAGGTGTACGAGGCGATCGCCCCTTGGCGGGAAGACGTCGGCAAGCGCCTGCCGTTCGAATACGCGAGCCGTCTCGAGGAGCACCCGATCGATTTCATGCAGATGCGCACCGTCGAGGGCGAGCCCAACGCGTTCACTCGCATCGCGCTGATCGAGCGCATGGCGGATGGTCGCGCGCGCTATGAGCTGCGCCCGCACACCGGTGTGAAGCATCAGTTGCGGGCGCAGCTGTGTGCCTTGGCGCTGCCCATCGTGAACGACCGGATTTATCCGGTGCTGGAGCCGGTCGAGCGCGAGGTGGACTTCACTCGTCCGCTGCAATTGCTGGCCCGAGAGATTGCCTTCACCGATCCGCTGTCTGGTCAGCCGAGGAGGTTCGTGACCTCGCTGCGTCTGTCCGATGCCACTGCGCCCTTGTAGGGCTGGCAGCGAGCGGATGTGGGCCCGGAACAGGGCGTGGGGTTCCCGGACGGGAGGCCCCATGCCCTGTGATGGGCTGCGCCTGGCCTCCCGAAGTCGGAGCGTGCCCTCCCTCAGCCGCTCAAAGCTTCGAGTTTGCGCAGTGCCGCGAGCGTCGCCCGGCACGCTGACGCCAACTCCTTCCCTTTGACCGCCAGGTGTTCATGAAAGAACCCGTGATGGGTCGCATGTTCATGGAACGCGAGCGGTGTCAGCACTGCCGAGAACACCGGCACCCCGGTGTCGAGCTGAACTCGCATGAGTCCGTCGATGACGGCGTGTGCGACAAAGTCGTGGCGATAGATGCCGCCGTCGACGACCAGCGCGCAGGCGAGCACGGCGTCGAACTGTCCGCTCTGCGCGAGCTTCATCGCGTGGAGCGGGATTTCGAATGCTCCGGGCACGTCGAAGGCGTCGACCTGGACGGGTCCGGTTGCTTCGAGTTCCTGGATGGCGGCCTCGCGGCATCGTCCGACGAGGTCGGCATGCCAGCTGGCGGAGACGATGGCCACTCGGGGCGTGGTTCGTTTGGCCGCGGGGTTGGCGGAGGGGGAGTGGAGGTTGGTCTGATTCATGTGGACCCTTTGCAAGGTGGAACGATGAATCAGGGCGCGCACGCACAGCGCGGCCGCGTGACGGCGCGTGCGCGAGCGCATGCGCCGGCGCGAGGCCGACGATGAACGCGATCTCTTTCATCCGGACTGTGACCGTCGGCCCTGGCTTCTCACCAGGTCTGCTGACCCCGGCGCCGCAGGGGCGGGTGCCGGGCGCTCGCGGGCTCCCGGGGTCGGCGGTCTGTCGACCGTGCCCCGGATACCGCCGGTGGGGACTTTCACCCCGCCCTGAGAACGCTGCCCGGCGCATTCGGAGGAACGCGCAGGGCGGGGCGGATTCTAGGGAATCGCCATGGCGGCTGCAGGGCGGGGATGGCATCCCCCTTTGGCGCCGGCAGGTGTTTTCCCCGCTTGGAGTTTCCCCGGGGAAACGGCCGGGCGCGGCTCGGCACAATGGTCCGCAGGTGATTCGATGGTGTTTCCCGCGACCGCGCTCGCAACCTCCGACATCCACCCATGACGCCAAAGGCCCTCCGCATCTCGGTCGGCGCCCGCTCGCTGCTGGCGCTGTTCGCGTCGGGACTGCTGCTGGTCGCGCTGTCGACCGGCTGGGATCTGCGCGAGACCTCGCAGCGCCGCTCCGCCGAAGCTGACGCGGAACTGAGCGCCATCCCCCTGCTGTATGCCGGGCCGCTGGCCTACAGCCTGCGGCAGCGGCCTCAGCAGCCCGAGGCGCTGCATGGGCTGCTGCATCACATCCTCACGCACCATCATCTGCGCCGCGTCGAGCTGCGCACGCCGGAAGGCGAGCAGTTCCGCGCGCTCTCCGACGACGACAGCGAGCCCGGCCAGAGCGCCGAGTTCTCGCTCGCCGACACCGGCGAGCTGATCGTGCAGGCGACCGCCGCCTCGATGGGCGAGCTGCTGCGGCGCGATCCGCTGCTGCGCTCGACGCTGATTCATCTGGTGCTGGCAACGGCGCTGGGCCTGCTCGCCGCGCTCGTGCTCGACCGCTGGCTGCTGCGGCAGATGCGGCGCCTGTCGGAGCAGGCGAGCCGCTTCGATCCGACCCTGCCGCCGCGCGTCCCGACCTGGCTCGACGACGACGAGCCGCGGCCGCGCGAGCTGCTGCAGCTGGAGCAGGCGCTCGATCATGTCCGCACCTCGCTCGGCGACGAGTTGCATCGCGAGCAGTCGCGCGGCCGCGAGTTGCGCGAGGAGGTCGCCCGCCAGCATCGCGCGCTGCAGCAGGCGGAGCGCTCGCTGGACGCGAAGCGGCGCGAGCTCGCGTCGATGGAGCGTCGCGACGCCTTGACGGGCATTGCCAATCGGAGGGAGTTCGATGCCGCGCTGCGCCGGGAGTTCAAGCGCGCGCAGCGGGATCAGGGGCGGCTGGCGCTCGCGATCCTCGATCTGGACCACTTGAAGCCGTTCAACGAGCGCCACGGTCGCGCCGCGGGCGACGAGGTGCTGCGCCGGCTCTCCCGGCTGCTGGCCGAGCATTTCCAGCGCGACACCGACATGGTCGCGCGGCTGGGTGGGGAGGAGTTCGCCGTGCTGCTGCCCGGCTTCGACGCCGAGTCGGCCCAAGGCTTGATGGAGGCGCTGAACGAGGCCTGGCGCGCCTTCGCGGTGCCGCACGGCGCCCTGCCGGATCACGCTTCGGGGGAGGGGATCGTGACGATCAGCGCGGGGCTGGCGGCCACGCAGCCCGGTCATCCGTATCTGAGCCCGCAAGCCTTGATGCAGGCCGCGGATGAGGCGCTCTACCTGGCCAAGCACATGGGACGCGACCGCCTCTGCCTCGCGTCCTGAGCGCGGCGCTCAGCGGCCGCGCGATTCGGCCTGCTGCAGCTGTTCCTCGACGCGGCGGGCGGCGCGCAGCATCAGCGTTTCGTCCAGCTGCGCCTGGGGAGCGATCGCCATCACCGTCTCGTCGACCGCTTCGGGCTTGTTCATCAGCGTCCACGCCACCAGCGAGATCGCACCCACCCCGCGGCGCTGCATGGCCTCCGGCATCAGCAGCTCGTGCTGGACCTGCACATGGAATCTGACGCTCGCGACGGCTGCGGGCGCCAGGCCCCAGCTCTCGCACAGCGCGGCCCCCAGCGCGTCATGGCTGACGCCGAAGGCGGTGTGCTCCAGTTGGACCAGTTCCTTGTCGCTGCCGGCGGCGCGCAGCATGGCCGGGTAGTGGCCAGGCGCGTGGCGGTAGAGCACCGCCTTGCCGCATTCCTCGAACAGGCCCGCCGAATGCGACGCCCAAGGGTCCACGCCCAGCATCTGGCCCATGCGGCCCATCAGCAGGCCGCGCTTGGCGGCGCGTGACCAGACGGGCTCGAGCTCCGCGGCGGGCGGGAAGGCGGCGCGCAGGCCCATTTCGAACGTGATGGCGGCGACCTCGCGCATGCCCAGGTAGGTCAGCGCCTGGTGCACCGTCTGCACGCGGCCGCGCAGGCCGTACAGCGACGAGTTGACCGCCTTCAGCACGGCGGCGGCCAGCGCCATGTCCGTCTCCACCAGCGCCGAGACGGCTTGCAGGTCGATGTCCTCGTCCGCCATCAGCAGCGAGAGCTTGACCAGCACTTCGGGCTGGGTGGGAATCTCGATATCCAGCGCACGCAGTTGAGGATCGACAGGCATGGTGAGCAACGATTGAGTTTGTCGGATGGTAGCCCGGGCGATGGCGCACCGGCATCCCGCCTTTGGCGGACAGCGGGTGACGAGATGTTCCGGGGGCGTTTGGCGTGCCCGGGGGGCGACGGACGGGCAGGCGCCGCCTCAGCGCAGGAAGGCGTCGTAGCCGGTCTTCAGGATGAGCAGCGACACCACCACGACGAACATGCCGCGCACGAAGCCGGCGCCCTTGGCCAGCGCCATGCGGGTGCCGACCAGGCTGCCGGCCACGTTCGCCACGGCCATGACGGCCGCGACGTGCCACCACACATGACCCTTGGCCGCGAACAGCACCAGCGCGGCGAAGTTGGTCGCGGTGTTCAGCAGCTTGGCGGTGGCCGAGGCATGCAGGAAATCGAAACCCAGCAGCCGCACGAACAGGAAGACGAAGAAGCTGCCGGTGCCCGGGCCGAAGAAGCCGTCGTAGAAGCCGATGGTCAGGCCGATCGCGCTGGCGATCAGCGTCTGGGTCGCGGGCTCGTGGCGCGGCGCGTGATGGCGGCCGAGGTCCTTCTTCGCCAGCGTGTAGAGCAGCACGCCCAGCAGGATGGCCGGCAGGGCCTTGCGCAGGCCGCTCGGGTCCACCTGCGTGACGGCCCAGGCGCCCGCGAAACTGCCGGCCAGCGCCGCCGCGGCGGCCGGCATCAGGGCGAGCCAGGGCAGGGTCACGCGCTTGGCGTATTGATGGGTGGCCCAGGCCGTCCCCCAGATGGCGGCCCCCTTGTTGGTGCCGAAGAGGGTGGCCGGCGCCGCATTCGGATAGACGCTGAACAGCGCCGGCACCAGGATCAGCCCGCCGCCGCCGACGACGGCATCCACGAACCCGGCCAGCAGCGACGCCACGGCCGCGGTCAACAACTCGATCATCAGCAACGACTCGCAGGAGCGGCATTCCGGCCGCAGACACGGGCCGCGCATGCTCGCCGGGAGCTCATCGATCGGGGCCGCGAAAACAAAACGGGCACCTGAATCAGGTGCCCGCGAATTGTGACAGTGTCACCGAGATTCGTTGGTGTTGGTTTGATCTGTTTGTCTCCTCAGCCCCCGTAGGCAACCCCCATTTCGCCGGCTTGGGACCGGAGCAGGATGAGCGTCGCGTCGAGTGGGAGGGATGCTAGGACCCGGTTCCCATGCACGCACTTGGGGTTTTCACCCGGCGCATGCACCAACATGGATCGGTTAGCCGGCCCTCACTTGCGCAATAGACCCCCGTCGAAAACGATTTGCGCACATCGCACGCTGCACGGTTCCGGTCATCGCGCGCAGCCCGCCCGGTGTGGCGTGGAGGTGTCATCTCCCTGAAACAAGGGGCAGGATCGCCAGCTTCGCGGGGCCGGCTTCGAACCGCTGGACGAATTCTTCGATGGAAACCGGGAACTTTCGGCGCCCCCGGCGCAATACGGTCATGCTGCGCCCCACGACTCCATCGATCGCGCCATGAGCTTCTGGAACCGACTGGCCGGCCGTGCCCGCTCGCTCTCCTCGCCTTCCGCGCCCAGGAGCGCTCGCGAAGACACGTCCGAGGGCGCTGCCGGATCGCCTGCCGAGGCAGCCGCGGCGAGCCAAGCGCTGGTCCGGCGGCTGCGCGACGGGGATGCGAGCGCGCTGGAGCCGCTGTACCGCAGCGAATCACCCGGTGTCTTCCGCTACGCGCTGGCGCTGTGCGGTCAGCCCGACTGGGCGGCGGACGCGATGCAGGAAGCCTTTGTCCAGTTCGCTGGAAAGCCGGAGGGCTGGGACGCCGGGCGAGGAGCGCTCGGAGCTTACCTGGCCGGCATGGCACGTCACCACTTGCTGGCGCGCTGGCGCGATCTGCCGGTGGCGCATGAGGACGACGACTCCGGCGAAGGCCTCCACGGCGAGCATGCCGAAGCCCCCGAGCAGCAACTCGTGCGCGCGCAGGACCAAGCACGTGTGTGGACGGCGCTTCAGGCACTGCCCTGGACCTTTCGTGAAGCCGTGGTGCTGGTCGACCTGCAGGAGCGCGCTTACGCCGAAGCCGCGCGCATCGCCGGCATCGAGCTCAACACCTTGCGCACGCGCCTGCATCGCGGCCGCGCTCGCCTGCTGGCCTCGCTGCAGGACGGCGAGCATCCGTCCGCACCGGCCGGCGCCGCTCTTGAACGTTCTTCGAAGTCCGCATGATGAAGACCTCCGACGCATCCCCGCCCCGCACCGCGCGCCTGGCCGACTGGCTGTGGGCCGTGGCTCAAGACTTGCGGCAGCGCTCACCGTCGCCGGAGCGCGATGACGCGGCGTTGGCCGCGATGAGACGGCAATTCGCCGTGGCGCAGCGCGGCCGATCGTCGAGCCGCTGGCGCTGGGCGCTCGCAGGGCCGGCGCTCTGCGCCTCGGTGCTGGTCGCGTGCGTGTGGCTGCTGGGCTCGGCGCCCCCGGGCGAGTCTGGCGCGACGGTGCTCGGCAACACCGGCAGCAGTTTCATCGTGCTGGTGCCGGCCGAACGCTGGGCCGCCTATGAGAAGGCGGGCGCCGGCACTGCCTGGCTGGTGCCGGCGGAAGTCTCGCGCGAAAGGCTGGCGCTGCTCGGTCTCCCCTACGACCCCGCGGACGCCGCCGCGCCGGTGCGGGCGGAGCTGCTCGTGCATGCCTCGGGTGACGTGCTCGCGATGCGCGTGATCCCTTGATCGACCTCACTGCCCCGATCCACCCGCTTCCTCTCATTCGCATTGCCTCTCGCCTCTTCCCTGGAGACCGCCATGAAGACCTCACTCACCGCCGTCACTCTGGCGCTGGCCGCCGCCGCGGTCCACGCCCTGCCCGCCTCGCCGGATCCGGATCCGCGGCCGGCGCCGCAGCCGAAGCCCGCGCGCCAGCCGGCGCCTCTGGCACCACCTTCGTTCGTCCCGCCCGTGCCGCCCACGCCGCCCGTGCCCGACATCTCGGCGCTGATCGCGGAATCGGGCGTCGCCACCCACCTGCTGATGTCCGAGCGGGTCGTCAAGGGCGCCCCCTACTGCGCGCAGGCGGTGCACGAAACCGTCCAGCCGCTGGCCGACGGCAACCGCATCGTTCACCAGCAGAGCGGCCAGATGTGCCGCGACGGCGAAGGGCGCACGCGGCAGGAGGTGGAACGCCAAGGCCAGCGGCTTGTCTATCTCCGCGACCCGGTGAGCGGCGAGAACTGGCTGCTCGATTCCGAACGCAAGTCCGCGCGCTTTCTGGGCGGCGGCCGCGCTGGCGCCGAGGCCCAGCGCGAGTACGGCGAGCGCATGCGTGACTACAACGAGAAGATGCGCGAGTACAACGGCCGCGTCCGCGAGTACGCCAGCAAGATGCGCGAGTGGGCGCGCGAGCATGGCGAGCGCGTGAAGGAAGCCTTCAACGGCGGGGAGCCCGCGCCCAAGGTGGAAGCCCCGAAGCCTCCCGCGCCGCCAGCCGCGCCCCAGGCGCCGGCCGCCGTGGTGATCGCGCCGGGCGAAGCCGGTCAGGGCGTGCGAGTGATCCGGGTGGAAGCGCCGGTCGGCGACTTGGCCCCGATGCCGCCCATCCCAGCGGCGGTGGCGATGCGGATGGATCCGCTCTCGGTGTCGGGTGAGCGCGCCCAGAGCGAGACCTTGCCGCCCCGTGAGGTCGACGGACTGAAGCTCACGGGCACGCGCACCACCGCGACGATTCCTGCCGGCAAGATCGGCAATGAAAGACCGATCCTCGTATCGCGCGAGGTCTGGGCCTCGCCCGAGCTGAAGGTCACCGTGAGCGTCCAGAACAAGGATCCACGCAGCGGCGAGCAGAACTATCAACTGCGCAACATCCGGCGCGGCGAGCCGGATGCCGCGCTGATGCGGGTGCCGGCGGACTTCTCGAAGACCGGCCTTCCCAAGCCGCGCGCGCCGAAGGAGGGCAAGGAAGGCAAGGAAGCCAAGGAAGGTTGAGCGGAATGCCGCCCTGTGGCGGGCGACGACAATGACCGCCCATGAGCGCGCCGCCGTCTTCCCCGCCCCCCAAGCTGATCCTGCAGACGCTGACGCGCGGTGACGGGCTACTGGGCATGCGGCCGCACGGGAAGCTCGGGCCGCGCGGCGACCGCGTGTCGCTGCTGCGGCTCGAACGCTGGCCGGCCTCGCCGGCGGCGCTCGAGCAGTGGCAGACCTTGCCCTTGCACGCGGTGGACGCCGACATGATGCAGTGGCGCGACGCCTCATTCGGCCGCGGCCTGACGCCGTGCTGGACCCTGGAACAGGAGGATCTGTTCGCCGACTTCGCCGCCGACGAGGTGCCGCGGCTGCGCCAGCTCGGCTGGGAGGTCGAGGTCCTGCCCGGATTCGCGCACCACAGCGTGGCCATCGACGCCTGGTCGCTGGAGATGCAGCCCGAGGACGACACGCCCTACGACGTTCAGGCGGCGATCGCGCCGGGTCAAGGCGACCGCTTGCCGACGCTGGGGCTGTCGCGCCGCAAGGGCTCGTGGATGCTGAGCCTGGGCGTCACGGTGCAAGGACAGCGCGTGGACCTCGCGCCGATGATCTGGGACCTGCTGCGCAAGGATCGCCGCTGGCTCTATGCCGATGCGATCTCGAACATTGACGACGACGCCATCGTCAGCCTCAAGGCGCCGGGCGGCCGCCGGCTGCATTCGACGGCCGCCCCGTTGAAGCGGTTGATGCTCAATCTGCTGGACGTGCTGGTCGCCCAGCGCTCGCGCCGCGGCCCGGTGAAGCTGACGTCCTGGGAGGCCGCGCGATTGGCCGCGCTCGACGTGCCCGACAGCCGTTGGCAGGTCTATGGCGCCGACGAGCTGCGGACGATGTGGGAGCGCCTGCGCGATGCCGGCCCGCCTCCCGTGTTCGAGCCGCCGCAGGGCCTGGGCATCGTCCTGCGACCCTATCAATTGCAGGGCCTGGCCTGGCTGCAATACCTCGCTCGTCAGCAGCTCGGCGGCATCCTGGCTGACGACATGGGGCTGGGCAAGACCGCTCAGGCTCTGGCTCATCTGTGGGTGGAGAAGCAGGCAGGGCGGCTCACCGCGCCCGCGCTCGTGGTGGCCCCGACCTCGCTGATCTTCAATTGGACGAACGAAGCGGCACGGGTCGCGCCCGGACTGCGGGTGGCGACCTTGTCCGATCCCTCCGAGCGCGCGGACGTGCTCAAGCGCCTCGGCCAGATCGACCTGCTGCTGTGCAGCTACGGTCTCGCGTGGCGGGAGACGCGCGCGCTGGCCAAAGCGAAGTTCTCGGTGCTGGTGCTCGACGAGGCGCAGGCGGTGAAGAACCCGCGCTCGCGCGCCGCGCGGGCCTTGCGCCGTTTTCAGGCGGACCAGCGGCTCGTGCTCACCGGAACGCCGCTGGAGAACCACCTGGGGGAGCTCTGGACACAGTTCGACTTCCTGATGCCGGGTTACCTGGGCGAATCGCGCTCGTTCGCGCGGCACTGGCGCAAGCCGATCGAGCAGACCGGCGACGCCCGCCGCGCCCGCGAACTGGCGATGCGGGTCCGGCCCTTCATCCTGCGCCGGCTCAAGGAGGAGGTCGCCAAGGACCTGCCCCCGATGACGGTGCTGACCCAGCGCATCGCGCTGCAAGGGCGGCAGCGTCAGCTGTACGAAAGCGTCCGCATCGGTGCCGATCACCTGGTGCGCCGTCTGCTGAAGGAGTCGGAGATCTTTGGCTCCGGACTGATGTCGGTGCTGGACGCCATGCTCAAGCTGCGCCAGGTCTGTTGCGACCCGCGGCTGGTGCCGGGTGTCGACATCCCTGCCGGCATGGAGGCCGCCAAGCTCGAGTGGATCCGCGAGAAGGTGCCGGAGTTGATCGCCCAGGGGCGGACGATCCTGGTGTTCTCCCAGTTCACCGGCATGCTGGATCTGATCGAGGAGGCGATGACGCAGGCCAAGGTCCCGCTGATGAAGCTCACCGGCGAGACCCCTGAAGGACGGCGGGGGGAGGTGGTCCGGCGCTTCCAGGCGGGGGAGGCCCCCTTGATGCTGGTCAGCCTGAAGGCGGGGGGCGTCGGCCTGACGCTGACGGCCGCCGACACCGTGATCCAGGTCGATCCCTGGTGGAACCCGGCGGTGGACGCCCAGGCCCATGCGCGGGCGCATCGGATCGGGCAGACTCGGCCGGTGTTCGTGCACCAACTGGCCATCGAGGGCTCGATCGAGGAACGGATGCTCGAACTGCAGGCCCGGAAACGGGCGCTGGCCGATGGTCTGCTGGGCCGGGACGGCGGGGAGCGCCTGGAGAAGTTCAGCGCCGCCGAGATCGAGCGGCTGCTCGCGCCGCTTCAGTCCCCCGAGGACGACGAGGACTGAGGGCGGCCGCGGCGGCGGGCCCCGTCCCTGGCCGGGGCGGGCCCGCGTCGCGGATCAGCGCTTGCGGTCGAAGCGCAGGGCGCGGGCGACGCTGCGGCGGTCGCAGCCCAGGCTGGCGACCTCGAAGGCTTCGTGCTTGCGGCCCTTGTCGTGATTCGCCATCTCCGGCATCGGGAGGCGGCGCGGCTGGGATTCGGTACGGGTTTGGAACTTCATCATGGTCGGGGACCTTCTTGCCTGTCAGGGGCGTGAAGCGGGGGATGACCGCTTTGTGCCAGCTAACGCAGGCCGTTGGCGCTGCGTTGACAGCCTCCTCACAAATCTGAACAAAGCTCGCGCCATCGTCACGCATGCCGCACCAGCCTGGTGCATTGGACGTGTTGCGAACGCCATCGCGGCAAATCCAAGTCAGCTAAGCTCCGGCCCCATGTCCGCCACTTCCCCCTCGCCGACGGAGCCGGCCCCCGCGAAGACGGGTGCTTCCGACCTGCTGGTCGCCTGCTTGTGCGCCGCCTGGTGCCGGACCTGCGATACCTATCGCGATGACTTCGCGGCGCTGCGCCAGTCGCATCCCGAGGCGCGTTTCCTATGGGTCGACATCGAGGACGATTCGGAGTTGGTCGACGACCTGGAGGTCGAGACCTTCCCGACGCTCCTGATCGGCCGCGGCGAGCGGCTTTGCTTCGTCGGCCCGGTGCTGCCGGGCCCGGCCGCGGCGCAGCGCCTGATCCAGGCCGCCGAGGAAAATCCCGCGATGTCCGCGGCCAGCCCGACCGCCCCCGCAGGGACCACGGCGGCCGCTCAAGCGCTGCTGTCGCGTCTGCGGCAGTCCTGCTGAACTTTTTCTTTCACCGCCGCCTTTGACGGCTCCTTCGATGAACGTCCAATTCAAGAACTCGGTGGCTCGCGCCACGCCCATCCTGGCGCTCGACCGCGCCGCCTATCAGGCCCTCGCCCCCAAGCTGCCCAAGCGCACGCAGCAGTGGCTCGCGACGCTGGGCTTCTCGGGCGCGCCGGACAGTTTCGCGCTGGTGCCCGGCGAGGACGGCAAGCTGGCCCAGGTCTTCGCCGGCGTGGCTAACGCGGCCCACCCGTTCGCGCTGTCGGCGCTGCCGCAAGCCCTCCCCGAGGGGGACTACACCCTCTCCCCCGAAGGTGTGCCCCTGCAGGACGAAGCCGCCGCGCTGTCGTGGGAACTGGGCTGCTACCAGTTTGATCTCTACAAGCCGCGCAAGCGCCAGCCGGCCCAGTTGCTGCTCAGGAACAGCGCAGACGGCCAGCGCGGCCTGGCGATCGCCACCGCGATGACGGCCGTGCGTGATCTGGTGAACACGCCGGCCGAGCACATGGGGCCGGCGGAGCTGTCCAAGGCGGCCGCCGTCGTCGCCAAGCAGCATGGCGCCAAGTTCAAGGAGATCGTCGGCGACGACCTGCTGAAGAAGAACTTCCCCGCGATCCACGCGGTCGGCCGCGCCAGCGACCGCGTCCCGCGCCTGGTCGAGCTGAACTGGGGCAGCGACAAGCATCCGCGCCTGACGCTGGTCGGCAAGGGGGTGTGCTTCGACACCGGCGGCCTGGACATCAAGCCGGCGGACGGCATGCGCCAGATGAAAAAGGACATGGGCGGCGCCGCCAACGCGCTGGGCCTGGCGACGCTGATCATGGCGCTCAAGCTGCCGGTGCGCCTGCAGGTGCTGATCCCGGCGGTGGAGAACGCGATCAGCGGCAACGCCTACCGGCCGGGCGACGTCATCAAGACGCGCGCGGGCCTGCACATCGAGATCGGCAACACCGACGCCGAAGGCCGCGTGATCCTGTGCGACGCGCTGGCCTATGCCACCGAGTCCAAGCCCGAGTTGATCATCGACCTGGCCACGCTGACCGGCGCCGCGCGCATCGCGCTGGGCGCGCAGTTGCCGGCGCTGTTCGCCAAGCACATGGACACGGCGCGTGACCTGGTCGATCTGGGCCTGAAGATGGACGACCCGATGTGGCACATGCCGCTGTGGGCGCCCTACAAGGAGGGCATCGCCTCGAGCCTGGCCGACATCGTGAACACCGGCCGCAGCGCGCTGGCCGGCGCGATCAACGCCGCGCTGTTCCTGGAGGCCTTCATCCCGGCGGAGCAGGACTGGCTGCACATCGACCTGTTCGCGTGGAACGACATCGCGCGGCCGGGCCGTCCGGTCGGCGGCGAAGCCCAGACCATCCGCACGCTGCTGGCCTATCTCGAAGAGCGTTTCGGCGCCTGATCATTCGCCGGCGCGCAGCCAGGCGGCGGCGCGCTCGGCGATCATCAGCGTCGGGGAGTTGGTGTTGCCGCTGGTGATCGACGGCATCACGCTCGCATCGATGACACGCAGGCCGCGGACGCCGCGCACCCGCAGCCGGCTGTCGACGACGGCATCGCCATCGTCCGCGCGTCCCATGCGGCAGGTGCCCACGGGATGGAAGATGGTCGTGGCGATGTCGCCCGCCAACCGGGCGAGTTCCTCATCGGTCTGGAACTGCACGCCCGGCTTGTATTCGCGAGGCCTGTAGCGGGCCAGCGCAGGCTGCTCGACGATGCGGCGGGTCAGCCGCAGGCTGCGAGCGGCGATCTCGCGGTCCTCGGCGGTGCTGAGGTAGTTGGGCGCGATCCGCGGCGCATCGGCTGCGTCGGCGCTGCGGATCGCGACCGTGCCCCGGCTGGTCGGGTTCAGATTGCAGACGCTCGCGGTGAAGGCGTTGAAGGCGTGCAGCGGCTCGCCAAAGGCCTCCAGTGACAGCGGCTGCACGTGGTACTGCAGATCGGGCCAGACCTTGTCCGGACCGCTGCGCGCGAACGCGCCCAATTGCGATGGCGCCATGCTCATGGGCCCGCTGCGGCGCAACGCGTATTCAAGCCCGATGCGCGCCTTGCCGAACCAGCTCGACGCGAGCGTATTGAGCGTGCTGACGCCCTCGACCTGGAACACCGCGCGGATCTGCAAATGGTCCTGCAGATTGGCGCCGACGCCCGGCAGGTCCTTCACGACGGGAATCCCGTGATGCTGGAGCAGCGGCGCCGGACCGAGGCCCGACAGCTGCAGCAGCTGCGGCGACCCGATCGCGCCCGCCGCCAGCAGGACCTGGCCCCCCTCGTTCACGCGGACTTCCTCCAGCCCTTGCGGCGTCCGCACGAGCACCCCGGCGCAGCGCGTCTCGCCGCCGGACTCGTCCAGCAGCAGGCGCTGCGCCTGGGCGCCGGTCCACATCTCGAAGTTGGGGCGGCGGTAGCAGACCGGCCGCAGGAAGGCCTTGGCGGTGTTCCAGCGCCAGCCGGCGCGCTGGTTGACCTCGAAGTAGCCGACCCCTTCGTTGTTGCCGCGATTGAAGTCGGGCGTCGCCGGGATGCCGGCCTCCTGCGCGGCCGACGCGAACGCGTCCAGAACCGCCCAGCGCAGCCGCTGCTTCTCGACGCGCCACTCCCCGCCATGCCCGTGCAGCGCCGGATCGAAGCCGGGCGGTCGCTCGGCCTGGCCGTCCAGGCGCCAATGGTCCTCGTGCTCACGGAAGAAGGGCAGCACCGCGTCCCAGCGCCAGGCCTCGTCGCCGGTGGCGGCGGCCCAGCCGTCGTAGTCGCGGGACTGGCCGCGCATGTAGATCATTCCGTTGATGCTGGAACAGCCGCCCAGCACCTTGCCGCGCGGGTAGCGCAGGCTGCGCCCGTTCAGGCCCGCGTCGGGCTCGGTCTTGAACAGCCAATCGGTGCGCGGATTCCCGATGCAATACAGGTAGCCGACGGGAATGTGGATCCAGTGATAGTCGTCGCGTCCGCCGGCCTCGAGCAGCAGCACCCGCCGCGCCGGATCGGCGCTGAGCCGGTTGGCCAGCAGGCAGCCAGCGGTGCCGGCGCCCACGATGATGTAGTCGAAGCGGCCAGCGGCCGCTTCGCGTGGGTCCTTGGGATGGCCGCCGGGGTGGTCTCCGCCCATGTTGCTCGGTCCGTGATGGGTCATTGGAGACCCATGCTGACCGAGCCCCGCACGCCCGGCAACCGCGTTGTCACCGAGTGCCGGCGAGCTCCGGCTGCGGCAGATCCGCAGTGCGCCCCATCGGCGCGTACCAGTCGATCCGCCGCGTCAGCGCCATCACCGCCGCCAGCACCGCGAAGAGCAGCACCGCGCCAACCAGCAGGGCGGCCTTCTCGAGGTTGAGCAGCACGAACAGCGCCGTGTAGAGCACCGCCACCAGCGCGCCGAAGCCCAGTCCCCGGCGCGCGGAGCCCAGCATCGCGCTGCCGTAGAAACTCAGCAGCGCGATCGCCGCGCCGGCCGCCAACCCATAGGACAGCGCGAAGCTCAGGTGCTCGGACAGGCTCAGCAGCAGCAGGAAGAACAGCGTCATCGCCAGGCCGACCAGCAGGTACTGCACCGGATGGACGCGGCGGCCGGACAGCAGCTCCAGCAGGCCGACGCTGACGAAGGTCAGCACGATGAACATCAGGCCGTACTTGATGGCGCGGTCGCTCATCACGTAGGGGTTCACGGGGTCGATCATCGAGAAGGCCAGCGTGTCGGCGACGGTGCCGGACTTGCCCTCCCGGCCGGGCGCCGGGTTCGGCGCATAGGTCGGACCGTCGAGCGGCTCACGCTCGATGCCTGGCAGCGCGAACCCGGCGAGCACGTCGCGGGGCGCCGTGGTCGCGAGTTCCGTGACCTGCCATTGCGCCTCGAAGCCGTTTTCATCGATGCGCTTGGACATGGGCAGGAAGCGTCCGCCGAAGCTCGGATGCGGCCAGTTCGAGCGCAGCCGCACCTGCGTCGCGGATGCGGCGGGGACCACGCCGAAGTCCGTCATGCCGATCAGATTGATCGCGATGTCGAGGGACAAGGGCTGATCCAGCGCCTGGTCCGGCAGCGCCGCGTGGAAACCGTGCGCATAGCTCTCGTGGCGCGTGCCAGGCTCGACCGCGAGCGTCTGGGCGCCGCGCTTGAGCGTGACCGCGCGCAGCCCCCGGGCATCGCTGACGGCAAGCATGACGCGCGGATCTTCACAGCTCAGCTTGCCCTTGTGCTCCGCGATCGGCGTCAGTGCGGCGAGCGACGCCCACCTCGCCTTCAGCGCGACCTCGCCGCCATAGCCGTTCACCTTGAACAGGCCGCGCTCGCGCTGCTCCTGGTCCAGCGTGCCGTCGACCCTGAGCTCGGTGGGCACGGCCGACAGCACGAAGTCGCGCCGTTCGGCCGTGCGCGTGAGGTCCTTGCCGGTGCCGCTCACGTTCTCCCATTCCTCCGAGCAGCTGCGCTGCAGCACCGGTCCGAGCAGCACCTGCGGCCCCGCCTGCGCGGCCGCGACACCGGCCTCCGCCGCGCGCTGGCGCTGCTGGCGCTCGTCGACCAGCCAGCCGATCCGCATCAGCGCCATCAACAGCAGCAGCGTCACGCCGCCCAGGATCACCAGCTTCCACCACAGCGCCTTGACTTGCATCCTTCCTCTCCTTGCCCTTCGGCAGTTCAGCGAAGGCGGCAGTCTCGGAAGCGGCGGTGAGATCAGGACGAAGTTTGTGAGGCGCCGGTGAAGTCGGGGAATTCCAGCCGCACGCGCAGGCCCGGCGCCGCGGGCTCGAAGCGCAGCTCGCCGCGATGCAGCTCCGCGATCTGGCGCACGATCGCCAGCCCCAGGCCCGAGCCCTTGCGCAGGCTGCCCGGCCGGGCCGTCGAGAAGAAGCGCTCGCCCAACTGCGCGAAGGCCGATGGCGGCACGCCAGGGCCGTGGTCGCGCAGCTCGAAGAAGGCGCGAGGCCGCCCCTGCGACCCGGACGGCGCGTCGACGCCGACCTGCAGCTCCAGCGCCGAGCCGGCCGGCGCGAAGTCCGCCGCGTTGGTCAGCAGGTTGCTGATCGCCAGCATCAGCATCTCGGCATCGGCCTGCAGACGCACCGGATCGCGCCGCTGCCAGCGCACCGTCAACGCCTGCTGCTGCAACCGGTCGTCCAGCTGGGCGAGCACCTCGTCCACGGTCTCGGCGAGGGCCACCGGCCGCGGATGCTCGGGCCCGCGCCGCAGTTCCAGCGTCGACAGCGCCAGCAGCCGCTCGACCAGTTCGGTCATGCGCTCGCTCTGCGACACCACCTGCGCGGCGAAGCGCTGCCGGTCCGCCGCGGGGAGCTCGTCCTGCAACAGCTCGCCGGCCCCGCGCAGCGCGGCCAGCGGGCTCTTGAGCTCATGCGTGAGCGCCCGGGCCATGTGCTCCAGACGCTCCCGGCCATCGAGGCGCTCGCGCATCGCGTCCATCGCCGACGCGAGGTCGCCCAGTTCGCCCGGCACCTTGGGCGGCGCCTGGCGCTGGCCCAGTTGCACTTCCTGCGCGTAGCGCCGCAGCCGCCGCACCGTGAGGATCATCCACACCGTCACCGCCACGCCGACCGCCAGCGACACCGCCAGCAGCGAGAGCCCGGCGATCCAGATGCGGCGCTCGGCGCGCGAGATGATCTGCTGCACGGCGGCCGCCGGTTTCGCCACGGTCACCACGCCGATCGTGCGGCCGCCGGAGCGCACCGGCGCCGCCACGTACATGACGGGACTGCCCTTGGCGTCCTTGCCGTTGCCCAGGTCGCCGGCATTGCCGTAGGGATTGAGCGGCTCCAGCGTCGAGCGCGCGCCGTACTGGCCGCGCAGCGTGCGGGCCACGTCGTTCCAGCCCGAGTAGTCCTGCCCGACCGCCGGCGCCGGGCCGGTGTCCAGCACCACCCGCCCGGCCGCGTCGGTCACGTAGATGCGGAAGTCCAGCGTGCGCTTGCGGGCGCTGAGGATGCGCGCGTCGATCGGCCGCTCGCTGTAGTCCTGCACCCGCTGCGCGAAACGGGTGCCGGTCAGGTCGCCTCCAGGCGGCATCGCGGCGAGCTCGTCGCGCGCCAGTTCGGCCACCAAGTTGGCGGTGTCGACCATCATGTCCTCCATCACCTCGCGCACGCTGGGCTTGAACTCGCCCAGCACGACGCGCAGCAGGATGAAGGCGCTCAGCCCGGCCACCAGGAAGAAGCCGAGGAACAGCCGCAGGCCCAGGCGCATCCGCCGTCACTCCAGCGAGTAGCCCATGCCGCGATGCGTGCGGATGGGGTCCAGCTCCGGCCGCACCTGGCGCAGCTTGGCGCGCAGCGTCTTGATGTGGGTGTCGACGGTGCGGTCGCCGCTGTCGGCGTCCAGGCCCCAGACGGCGTCAAGCAGGCTCTCGCGGCTGTGGATGCGGCCCGGCGCCTTCAGCAGGCGCAGCAGCAGGCCGAGTTCGCGGCGCGTCAGCGGCAGCAGCTCGCCGTGGAAGCGCACGCGCGAGCCCTCGGCCTCGACCAGAAAGCCCGCCACCGGCGCGGCGGCCGGCGCCGCGGGCGCCTGCGCGCGCCGCAGCAGCGCCCGCACGCGCGCGACCAGCTCACGATTGCTGAACGGCTTGGCCAGGTAGTCGTCGGCGCCAAGCTCCAGGCCCAGCACCTTGTCGCCCTCCTCGCTGCGGGCGCTCAGCACGAGCACCGGCAGCCGGGCCAGCGGCCCCTGGCGCAGTTCGCGGCAGAGATCCAGGCCATTGCCGTCCGGCAGGCCGACGTCGAGGATCGCCAGGTCCGGCGGCGCGGCGGCCAGCGCGGCGCGGGCCTCGTGCAGCCAGCCGCAGGCGCGCACGCGGTAGCCCTCGCGCTCGAGCACGAAGCTGACGGTCTGGGCGATCGCGGGGTCGTCCTCCAGGAGAAGGACCTGTCCGGCGGCAGGGAGGGTGGAAGTGGCGTTCGCGGCGGCGGTCGTCATCATGGGCGCGATCATCGCGGAGCTTGAGCCAGTTCGCGCAGGTAGCGCAGCCCTTGCGCGGCGCGGGGTCCGTACCAGCTGATCAATTCACCGTCGACCAGCCGCACCCGGGCGTTCGGGCAGAGCGCCTGCGCCTGCGCGATGTGCTCGGGCCCGAAACGGTAGGGCTCGGAGCTGAGCAGCAGTTCCTCGACGCCCGGGAGCCAGGGCTCGGCGCCCGTCAGTGCCGGATAGCGCGCCGCGCCCGACACGCCGCCCTCCACCGGCGGCCAGGTGAGCCACCCGACTTCGGCGAGCATGCGGGCGATGTAGGTGTCGCGCGCCACTGTCATCCAGGGATCGCGCCAGATCAGATAGAGCACGCGCGAACCGGCGTGCGGGTGGCCGGCGGCGGCTGCGAGCCGGAAATCGCGGCAGGCGTCGAGCTCGAACCTCAATTCGGTGGCCAGCCGCGCGGCGCGGTCACGCAGATCAGGGACATCCGGCAGCGCAGGAAGCGGCGGCTGGGGTTTGTCCGGACCTCGGACATTTCTTCCAAGCGGTTCAGACCTGACCCCCAGTTCGGCGGCAAAAACCTCCACCATCTCCACCATCTGGGTGACCAAGGTCAGGTTGTCTTCCGGGCCACAGGGGTGAGTCACCACCACGTTGGGCACGAATTCGCGCAAGTCTTCGACGGTCTCGAGGCGGTTCTCGTCGACGTTCACCACCACATGGGTGGGCGCGAGCGACTTCAGCTTGTTGAGATTCACCTGCTTGGTGCCGCCGATCTTTGATATCGCTGACACCTCCGGGCGGGGGTGAATGCAAAAACCGGTGCGTCCGACCATCCACGGACCCAAGCCGAGTGCGAAAAGCAACTCCGTCACCGAAGGGACCAGCGACACGATGCGCAGCGCACTTGGCGCTGCCGGAGCACTGTGGGGGGCGTTCTCCGCCAGGTTGTGCGATTTCAGCGCGGGTTCCTCCGGATAGTGGAAAACACCGAGGAGCGGCGGGTGGGATCGGGAGCCTGTTTTGCCATGCGAATGGCGCCGGAGGCGACGGTTGTTGAACGCTTCTGGCACTGCTCGGGGTTTGTGCGCAGAAGCTGAAAAACAACAACCAGCTTGACGCGTTGCGAACCGCCAATCCTGTCACACATAATCGGATCGCCTGAATGCAGCGCCTTCGTATGAGTGGTTCACGATGGGTTGAAGCAGCACATTGGGTTATTTGGTTTTGAAAGGGCTTCCCCCATGGGAAACAAGCTATACGTGGGCAACCTCGCTTACAGCGTGCGAGATGAGTCGCTCCAGGAGGCATTCTCGCAATTCGGCACCGTCATCTCCGCCAAGGTCATGATGGACCGCGAGACCGGCCGTTCCAAGGGCTTCGGCTTCGTGGAAATGTCGACCGACGACGAAGCGCAATCCGCCATCAACGGCATGAACGGTCAGGCCCTCGAAGGCCGCGCGATCGTGGTCAACGTGGCTCGTCCGCGTGAAGACCGTCCGGGCGGCGGTGGTGGCTTCGGCGGCGGCGGCGGCGGCGGTGGCCGCGGCGGCTACGGTGGCGGCGGCGGCAGCCGTGGCGGCTACGGCGGCGGCGGCGGCGGCGGCTACGGTGGTGGTGGCGGCGGCGGTGGCCGCGGCGGCTACGGCGGTGGCGGCGGCAGCCGTGGCGGCTACGGCGGCGGCGGTGGCGGCGGCTACGGTGGTGGCGGCGGCGGCAGCTACGGCGGCGGTCGCGGCGGCTACTGAGCCACAGCGGGGTTGATCCCCGCTTCGCGATGAAGAAGGGCGCTCCTTGGAGCGCCCTTTGCTTTTGGCCGAGCCCTTTCGGCCGCCCCTTCTTGTCGACCCTTCTTGTCGTCCCTTCTTGTCGACCCTTCTTGTCGACCTCTTTCGGTGGATCGACGGTCCGGTCGAAGCGCGTGCTCAATGCTCGCCTTGGCGATGCTTGCGAGGCCGGCCCGCCAGCAGGCGGTCGAAGACCGCGCCCGGCAGCAGCCGCATCGCACGCGCCACGACGCCCATCTGCCAGGGAATGAAGCGCACCCGCGCCCCCGCCTCGATCGCCTCATAGGCCTTGCGGGCGAAGTCGTCCGGCTGCATCAGGAAAGGCATGCTGTAGCGGTTCTCGCGCGTCAGCGGCGTGTCGACGTAACCCGGTGCGATCGTCACGACCTTCACGCCATCGGGCCGGCATTCGCCGCGCAGGCTCTCGCAGTAGCTGAACACCGCAGCCTTGCTCGAGCAGTACGCGCCATGTCCCGGCAGCCCGCGGATGCCGGCGACGCTGGCGATGCCCACCAGCGTCCCGTGACGGCGCTCGCGCATCGGCGCGACGAAGGGGTGGAAGGTCGCCGCCAGGCCGATGTTGTTGGTGGCGTACAGCCGCTGCATCACGGCGAGGTCCTCGAAGATCGCCGTGTCCATGCCGATGCTGATGCCGGCGTTGGCGATGACGACATCGGGCAGCCCCTGCTCCGCGATGCAGCGCCGGCCGGTGGCCGCGATGGCCTCGATGTCGCTGACGTCGGCTCGATAGACGCGCCAGCGTGAAGGCGCCAGCGCCTGCGACGACTCGGCCCAGGCGCTGAGGTCCTCAACGCGGCGCGCCACGAGCGCGAGATTCCAACCCTCGCGGTAATACTGCAGCGCGAGCGCCTGGCCGATGCCGCTCGAGGCACCGGTGATGTAGACGAGTCGATTCATGGCTTGCGGGAAGGCGCGGAAGCGGCCGCGGCAGCGGGTCTGGGTGCCGCCGGCGGCTTGACGCCCGGCCGCGCGGAGAAGGTCGCGCGGCCGCCGCCGCTGAAGTTCAGACGGCCCGAGACCTGGTCGTAGACGAAGCTCTTGACCTGGATCTCGCCGCCCATGCCGACGACGCGCGCCGGCAGATGCGACCGGATCTGCTGCTGCAGCACGAAGGCATGCAGGAACTCGCCGTAGAGCTCCAGGTCAGGCGCCTCGGCCGGATCGCCGCCGGGGTAGCGCTTGACCTTCACGTCGCCGAGCAGCTGGACCTCGCTGCCATCGCCATTGGACAGCCCGCGCTGCGCGTCAGCGACCAGCAGTTCGCCCTGCTTGCCGTAGGCGCGCAGCTGCGGGGAGTCGATCTCCAGCGTGTCGTTGTCGGGGTAGTGGCGCATTTCGGTGCCGATCACGCGGCCGGTGAGGCGGCCATCGCTGCTGAATCGCTCGACCTCGAAGCCATTCATGCGGTAGTCGGGCTCATGCTTGGGCACGGCGCGTTCGCGCGGGGCTTCGAGCTGCGGCGTGTTCTTGATCAGCCACCAGGTGAAGCCGGCCAGCATCGCCATCAGCAGCAGCGGCACGTAGTTCGCCAGCACCGATTGCAGGCGCCACAGCAGCGGCTGGGCGCGGCGCCGTGGCGCGGCCGGCGGCGGAGCGAGCGCCGCCATCAGTGGCCGCTCCCGTCCAGCGTTTCCAGATGGCCGTGCAGCAGCCGGGCGTACTGGCCGGCGGCCATCAGCAGCAGGTCGCAGAACTCGCGCGCGGCGCCATGACCGCCCGCGGCCGCGGTGACGTGATGCGCGACCGCCTTGACCTCGGCATGCGCCTGAGCCGGGGCGCAGGCGAAACCGGCGCGGATCATCAGCGGCAGGTCCGGCCAGTCGTCGCCGATCGCCGCGACCTGCGCCCAATCCAGGCCGAGCTGGTCGAGCAGCGGCTGCGCCGCCGCGAGCTTGTTCTTCGCGCCATAGACCGCATGCGGCAGGCCCAGGTCGGCGATGCGGCGGCGCACCGCCGGCGAATCGCGCCCGGTGATCACGATCGGCACGATCCCGCCCTGCGCCAGCAGCTTCATGCCATGGCCGTCCAGCGTCGCGAAGGCCTTGAAGTCCTCGCCCTGCGCGCCGATGTAGATGCGGCCATCGGTGAGCACGCCGTCGACGTCGAAGATCGCCGCCTTGAGGCCGAGCCCCGGCCCCTGCGCCTTCAGCAGCAGTTCGGGCGGGAAGGACAGCGCGGGCTGGAGTTCACGGATGACGGGCTGCGTCGAGTTCGAGGAAGCGCTCATCAGATCACCTTCGCGCGCATCAGGTCGTTGATGCTGATCGCGCCGACCAGGCGCTGATCGTCGTCCACGGCCAGGACCAGCGTGATGCGGGCCGCCTCCATCAGATCGGCCGCGTCGACGGCGAGCGCGTCGGCGGACACCGTGCGCGGGTTCGCGTGCATCACCTGGGCGGCGGTCAGGCCGCGCAGGTCACTGCCGCGTTCGATCAGGCGGCGCAGGTCGCCGTCGGTGAAGATGCCGCCGACCCGGCCATCCTCGCCGGTGAGGATCGCGCAGCCCAGGCCCTTGTCGGACATCACCCGCATCATGTCGAGCAGCGGCATCGCGGCGTCGACACGCGGCAGCGCCTCGCCGCTGCGCATCAGGTCGCGCACATGGGTCAGCAGCTTGCGGCCCAGCGAGCCGCCCGGGTGCGAGCGGGCGAAGTCCTCGGCGCGGAAGCCCCGGGCATCGAGCAGCGCGACGGCCAGCGCGTCGCCCAGCGCGATCTGCGCGGTCGTGCTGGCGGTGGGCGCCAGGTTCAGCGGACAGGCCTCCTGCTCGACGCGCGAGTCCAGCACGAAGTCCGCATGCCGCGCCAGCGAGGAGGACAGGCCACCCGTCATCGCGATCAGCGGCACGCCTTGGCGCTTGAGCACCGGGATGATGGCGTTGAGCTCGTCGCTCTCGCCGGAGTTGGAGAGTGCCAGCACGATGTCGATGGGCGTGACCATGCCCAGGTCGCCATGGCTGGCCTCGCCGGGATGGACGAAGAACGCCGGCGTGCCGGTCGATGCGAGCGTGGCGGCGATCTTGCGGCCGACATGGCCGCTCTTGCCCATGCCCATCACGACGACGCGGCCGGAGCTGTCCAGGATCTTGCGGACCACCTGCTCGAAGGCGTCGCCAAGCCGGGGCGCGAGCGCGAGCAGCGCATCGGCCTCGACCTGCAGGGCCTGGCGCGCGACATCGAGCGCGCGGGAATGGGTGAGGGCAGCGTGGGTCGTCATACAGGGCGAAAGTGTAGCCGCGGGCTCTCGGCGGCACCGGCGCGGCAGGCGGGCGCCGGGGCCCCTTCAATCGGGCCGCGGACCGAGACGCAGCGCGACGGCAAAGCCCTCGCTCACGACCGGCAGCCGCAGGTCGCCGCCGTGCGCGCGCGCGACCAGGTCGGCCATCATCAGCCCCAGCCCCATGCGCCCTTCGTATTGCTGGCGCTCGAGCGCGTCGTTCAGGTCCACGCGCTGCCAGTCGGCCACGCCTTCGCCGTTGTCGCTGAGGTGCAGCACCAGGCCGCCGTCAGGCAGACGATGCAGCCTCAGCAGCGCGCGCGACGCGCCATGCCGCCACGCGTTGTCGAGCAGGTTGATCAAGCCCGCCGAGAGCAGGTCCGGATCGGCATCGATGCCGCCCTCGCCCTCGGGCAGGTCCAGCGCCAGGCCATCGGGCAGCGGCAGCAGGGCCATCAGCTCGATCAGGTCGATGCGCTGCCAGCGCAGGCTCATGCCGGTGCGGAACAGCGTCAGCAGCGCGGTCACGACGCGGCGCAGCCGGTCGGCGGCCTCGCGGGTGCGCTGCAGCCGCGCGCGCGACTCCGGCGGCGCCTCGCGCAGCGCCATCGCCAGCTGCGCGTCCATGCCGGCGAGCGGCGTTCTCAGCGCATGGGCCGCGTGGGCGGAAAAGGCGCGCTCGTTGGCCACGCGCTGCGCCAGGCGCTGGCCGAGGTCCAGCACCGCGGCGCGGATCTCCGCCAACTCACGCCGATGCTGCTCGGGCAGCAACTGGCGGGTGTCGAGCGGGTCGTACCCGGCGAGCGCACCGGTCAGCTGCGCCAGCGGCGCCAGCTCGGCCCTGGCGCGGCGGTTCATCCAGAGCATGCACAAGCCGCCGACCAGCAGCGCCGAGAATGCGCTGGCCAGTCCCACCCGGCTGCGAACTTCGGTCCGCTCCGCGCTCGTCTGCGCGACCATCAGCCAGCCGGGACCGGCCACTGTCGGCAAGGGGCGCACGTGCACGCGCCAATCGTCGCCATCGCTGCCGTCATCCTTCCAGTCGCTGAAGCCGGCGGGCAGCTTCCAGGCCTTCACCGGCGCCAGCGGCGAGCGGTGCAGCAGCCGGCCATCCGGCCCCACGAGCTGCCAGGCGAAATGGGTGCTGAGGTCGTCGCTGTCGGCGATCTCCCCAGGCATCGCCTGGCTCTGGCGCAGCAGCTGGCCCAGCACCTGCGAGGAGGCCTGCAGCGTCTCGTCGAGCAGCTCGTCCACCTCCTCCTGCACCACCAGCCACACGCTGACACCGGCCAGCAGCGCCCAGAACGCCGAGATCATCAGCAGCTGCCGGGCCAGCCGCCCGGCGATCGTCGGCCGGCGCGGGCCGGTGGCGGCGCTCACGGCGCCTCGGGGCCGAGCCGGTAGCCCAGGCCGCGGACCGTCTCGATCAGCTCGCGGCCGAGCTTGCGGCGCAGGCTGGACACGTGGACCTCGAGCGCGTTGCTCTGCACCTCGGCGTCGTCGCCCAGGACCTGCAATTCAAGTTCGCGCTTTGGATACAGCCGGCCGGCGCGCTGCGCCAGCGCCTCCAGCACCGCCCATTCGCGGGCGGTGAGCTCGACCGGATGGCCCTCTCGCATCGCGCGCTTGGCGGCCAGATCAAGCACCACGTCGCCATGGCGCCGCTGCGAACTGCTCGCGCCGACGTGGCGGCGGCTGACCGCGCGCAGCCGCGCCGCCAGTTCCTCGGGGGCGAAGGGCTTGACCAGGTAGTCGTCGGCGCCGCTGTCCAGGCCCTGGAGGCGGTCGGCGAGCAGGTCGCGCGCCGTCAGCATCAGCGCTGGCGTGGACACGCCACGCTGGCGCAGGTGGCGCAGCCAGTCCAGGCCCGAACCATCCGGCAGCTGCCAGTCGACCAGCAGCGCGTCGAACTCCTCGTGCTGGCGCGGCAGCAGCTCGGACAGCCGCCGGGCCCAGGTGACCGTGTGGCCCTCGTGGCGCAGGAAGTCGCGCAGGGCTTCGCCAAGCAGTTCGTCGTCTTCGAGCAGCAGCAGTCGCATGGGCGTCGCGGTAGGAAATCGTCAGGGCTCTGTGAAGGGACCCCGCCGGGCCGGACCGGATCGTAGCCGGACCGGCAAGCGCGCCGCTTTGCGGCGTCCGTCACGCGGAGGGAGCCGGAGAAGCGCGATCGAGGCGGCTTCAGCCAGGCTTCAGCTTAACTTCAGCCGAACTTCAGGGCATCCGGGCCCACTCGCAGGCCGTGAAGCCCCATCCCCTGCCTCCCCTCGCCGCCGTGTCGCTCGACGCGGCCGGTTCCACCGCGCTGCCTGGCCTGAGCCCTGCGGGCGCGCTGAGACTGCCCGGGCTGCGGCGTGGTCTGCTGATCGCCCTCGTGAGCCTGGCCGCGCTGCTGCTGTGGGACCTGGCCGGATGGGATCTGGCCGTCGTGCGGCTCTTCGCGGACGCGCGCGGCTTCCCGTTGCGCGACCACTGGGTCACCGCAGGCCTGCTGCATCAGGGCGGGCGCTGGCTCACGACTGGCCTGGCCGTGATGATGCTGGTCAACGCGGTGCGCCCGCTCTGGCCTGGCCTGACGCGCCGCGAGCGCTGGGGCGCGGTGGCGCTCACCGCCATCAGCCTGATCCTGATCCCCTTGCTCAAGCAGGGCAGCACGACGAGTTGCCCTTGGGACCTCGCCGAGTTCGGCGGCGTCGCCCGCTATGTGTCGCACTGGCGTTTCGGCGTGCTGGACGGAGGCCCGGGGCACTGCTTCCCCTCCGGGCACGCGAGTTCCGCCTTCGCGTTCTTCAGCCTCTTCTTCATGCTCCGCCGCGCCTATCCCGTGCAGGCGCGGGCCGCGCTGATCACCGTGCTGGCGCTGGGCACGCTCTACGGCATGGCGCAGCTGGCGCGCGGCGCGCATTACCCCAGCCACACGATGTGGACCGCCTGGATCTGCTGGACGCTCGCCGTCATCGCCGCGCCCGCGCTGCGAGCCCGCGACGCCGACGCGGGTACATGACGGATTCATCGACCTGAGGTCCCCGGCCTCCCAGAATCGGCGCTCCGCAACCCGACTCTGGAGAGAAGCGATGGGCAAGAAGCTGCTGCTGCTGGCCGGCGACTACGTCGAGGACTACGAGTTGATGGTGCCCTTCCAGGCACTGCAGGCGGTGGGACACCGCGTCGACGCCGTGTGTCCCGGCAAGAAGGCCGGCGACTTCGTCCTGACGGCCATCCATGATTTCGAAGGCGCGCAGACCTATTCGGAGAAGCCGGGCCACCGCTTCGCGCTGAACGCGAGCTTCGATGCGGTGAAGCCGCAGGACTACGACGCGCTGGTGATTCCTGGCGGACGCGCGCCGGAGTACCTGCGCACGATGCCGGGCGTGCTGCCGCTGGTGCAGCATTTCTCGCAGGCCGACAAGCCGATCGCGGCCATCTGCCACGGCGCGCAGCTGCTGGCGGCGGCGGGGATCATCCGCGGCCGGAGGGTGTCGGCCTATCCGGCCTGCGCGGCGGAGGTGGAGCTCGCCGGCGCCAGCTATGCGGACATCCCGGTCGACCAGGCGGTGACCGACGGCAAGCTGGTCACCGCGCCGGCCTGGCCCGCGCACCCGGCCTGGATCGCGCAGTTCCTGGCCGTGCTGGGCACGAAGATCACCCACTGAGCGCCGCGCCGGCATGAAAAACGGGCCCCGAGGGGCCCGTTGTTTCGCGGTAACCGCGAGAAACCCGCGGCTGGCCGATCCGGGTGGATCAGGATCGATCAGGGATAGAGGCCGCGCTCTTCACGGGCCTGCAGCACGCGCGTGCAGGCCACGGTGAACGCCGCCGTGCGCAGCGGGATCTTGTGCTGCTCGGCCGTGTCCCAGATGCCCTTGAACGCGCCGACCAGGATCTTGTCCAGGCGGACGTTGATCTCGTCCTCGGTCCAGAAGAACGATGAGAAGTCCTGCACCCACTCGAAGTAGGAGACCGTCACGCCGCCCGCGTTGGCGATCACGTCGGGGACGACGATGATGCCGCGGTCCGCCAGCACGGCGTCGCCGTCGGGCGTGGTCGGGCCGTTGGCGCCTTCCAGCACCACGCGGGTCTGCACGCGCTTGGCGCGCTCGCCGGTGATCTGGCCTTCCAGCGCGGCCGGGATCAGCACGTCGGACTTCACGTCCCAGAAGTTCTCGTTGTCGATGCGGTCGGCGCCGGAGAAGCCGGCGACGCCGCCGGTGCGGGCGACGTGGTCCAGCAGCGAGGCCATGTCCATGCCCTTGTCGTTCAGGATCGTGCCGGTGTGGTCCTGCACGGCCACGACGATGGCGCCATTGGCGGCGAACATCTTCGCGGCCACCGAGCCCACGTTGCCGAAGCCCTGCACCGCGATGCGGGCGCCTTCCATGCTGACGTTGAGACGGCGCATCGCCTCGCGGCCGACGACGAACACGCCGCGGCCGGTGGCGGCCACGCGGCCCAGCGAGCCGCCCAGCGGGATCGGCTTGCCGGTGACGACGCCGGTGGCGGTCGCGCCGACGTTCATCGAGTAGGTATCCATCATCCAGGCCATGATCTGGCCGTTGGTGTTGACGTCAGGCGCGGGGATGTCCTGGGTCGGGCCGATGATGATGCCGATCTCGCTGGTGTAGCGGCGGGTGACCTTCTCCAGCTCCTTCAGCGACAGCGTCTTGGGGTCCAGGCGGATGCCGCCCTTGGCGCCGCCATAGGGCAGGTTCACGGCGGCGTTCTTGACCGTCATCCAGGCCGACAGCGCCATCACTTCTTCGAGCGTGACGTCGGGGTGGTAGCGCACGCCGCCCTTGCCGGGGCCGCGGGTCAGCGAGTGCTGCACGCGATAGCCCTCGTAGTGGGCGATGGTGCCGTTGTCCAGTTCGATGGGGATGTCCACGATCAGCGCGCGCTTGGGGCGGCGCAGCGTTTCCACCCAGCGGGCCAGCTTGCCCAGGTAGGGCTCGACGGCGTCGATCTGGGACAGGTAGGTGCCCCAGGGACTGTTGCGCGTGGGGGAGACGAAAGACAGGTTGGGCATGAAATGCTCCGTAACTTTTCGGTGGCGCGAACGGTACCCCGAAGCCCTGCGCGTCCGCCACGTCCGGCAAAGCCGAGTGCACATGCGGGCATGCGCCCGATGCATAAGTCGGCTAGTTTGCGCCCGCGGCATGACCTAAGCCAAGTCCCCCCGAGGCGGTCCCTCCTGACCCCCGATTGGCTGGACCCGGGCGGGACCTGGCTCGAGGCGCGCCATGAAAAACGGGCCCCGAAGGGCCCGTCAAACGGTGGTTGGCTCGCTGGCCAGGGACGCGCGTCGCGCCGCTCAGCCCTTGATCGCGGCTCGGAACTCGCCGTCGTCCAGCAGCTTGCCGATCAGCGACTTGTAGAGCGCGCCGTACTGGTTGATCGCCGCCGGAATGGCAGTGGCTCCGACGAAGCTGGACTCCCAGCTGGACTCGGCCGCCAGCTCCTTGTCGAAGACCTTCTGGCCGCCGCGCTTGACGACGAAGCGCGCCGCCAGACGGCCGGTGCCGGTGCCGATGGCGGCATCGACGCGGCTGTCCGTCAGTTCGCCCTCGATGACGATCGGGCTGGCCGCGTCGAGCAGGCCGGCCGCCTTCAACTCGGCGGACAGTTCGTCACGCAGTTGCGCGGAGAAGGTTCCCGCGGTGGGCTGCACCGACGAGCCGCGCAGGCCGCCAAGCGTGGTGTCCATGTCCGCGGGCTTGCCGGCCGCCAGCTTGAACGTGCCCACCTGCGAGGGCGCGGCCTTGGCCGCGCGCAGCTTCTCGACGTTGGCGGCGCTCGCAGCCGGAGCGGGCATCTTCACGCTGACGCAGGCGGTCAGCGCGGCGGTGGCGCCGGCCATGGCGATCAGGCGGGCGGTGCGGATCAGGGTCTGGTTCAGGGATGTCATCCGTTGCTCTCTTGCTCTGTTGTTGTCGTGAAGCGGCTCAGCGGAAGGCCGGGTCGTGCGTGACGTCGTTGAGGACGTTGCTGACGACCTGACGGCTGATCGCCGTCATCGCGGCATCGATGCTCTCCGCCTTGACGGCGCCCGGCGGTGTCGCCGCGGCACCGACCGTGCTCCACAGGACGTTGCGCGCCTTCTTCACGATCGGTTCGGCTGCGCCTGCTGGCCGATAGGTCGCGGTGCAGAGGTAGCCGTCGCCCACTTGCGAACCCGCCAGACCGAAAGTGAGCCCCGTCACGAAGCCCTTGCGGAACGCGTCGTCCGAGGTCGGCACGTTGTCCATGACGATGCTGAGCGTCGCGCCACCGTCCACGGGACCGTCCGAGACGCTGGCGAACACACCGCTGGAACGGACCTGCTCGGCGATCCGGTCTTTCAGCATGGCCGTGCCGCGCTGGTTCTGCACGCCCTTGGTCTGGAACTCGAAGAACAGCTGGACCGGCTGCGGCTGGGCCGGCTTGGCGAACTGGCTGGCCGGGACTTCCGGCAGCTTGTTGTCGACATAGACGCTGACACACCCGGTCAGCCCCATCGCGAGCGCGACGGTACACAACGCGCGCGCCAGGCTGGCGCGGCGGACGATGGCATACATGCGTGGATCTCCCTCGTGAAACCGGTCCGTTCTGTCTATGGAATGCGACGGACCTGAGGCTGCGGACTATATCGACGCCGGTTCTTGCCGCATTGGGGCCCACCCGGAGTGAGGGGGCCATTACGATCGCCGCCATGCTCACCGCGCTGGACCTGACCCTCGTCTACCTGATCGCCGCCGTCCTGGGCGTGGTGGTCTGCCGATCGCTGAAGCTGCCGCCGATCCTGGGCTATCTGGTCGTGGGCGTGCTGATCGGCCCCAACGCGCTGGCGCTCGCCAGTGACGTGCCCGGCGTGCAGCACCTGGCCGAGTTCGGCGTGGTGTTCCTGATGTTCGCCATCGGCCTGGAGTTCAACCTCCCCAAGCTGCACAGCATGCGCTCGATGGTGTTCGGCCTGGGCCTGCTGCAGGTGGTGATCACCATCGGCGGGACGATGGCGGGCAATGTCTTCCTGCGCTGGCTCTGCGGCGTGATGGGCTGGCCCTGGGATCTGGGCTGGCAGGGGGCGCTGGTGCTCGGCGCGGCGATGGCGATGAGCTCCACCGCCATCGTCATCAAGCTGATGGCCGAGCGCCTGGAACTCGAAAGCGAGCACGGCCGGCGCGTGGTCGGCGTGCTGCTGTTCCAGGACCTGGCGGTGGTGCCGCTGCTGGTGCTGATCCCGGCGCTGGGCGGCAGCGGCAGCGCGATGCTGCAGTCGCTCGGCTGGGCGGGGCTGAAGGCCGCGCTGCTGCTGGCGCTGCTGCTGACCGGCGGCCAGCACCTGATGCGGCGCTGGCTGACGCTGGTGGCGCGGCGCAAGAGCCAGGAGCTGTTCATGCTGAACCTGCTGCTGGTGACGCTGGGCCTGGCCTGGCTGACCGAGCACGCGGGCCTGTCGCTGGCGCTGGGCGCGTTCGTGGCCGGCATGCTGATCGCGGAGACCGAATACAAGCATCAGGTGGAACTCGACATCCGGCCCTTCCATGACGTGCTGCTGGGGCTGTTCTTCATCACGATCGGCATGCGGCTGGACTGGCAGACGCTGGTGTTCCAGTGGCCGCTGGTGATCGTGCTGACGCTGGTGCCGACGATGGCCAAGTTCGTGCTGGTCGCGGGCCTGGCCAAGGTGTTCCGCGCGCCGACCGGCGTGGCGCTGCGCACCGGCCTTTATCTGGCGCAGGCGGGGGAGTTCGGCTTCGTGCTGCTGACGCTGGGCGCGCAGCAGAACCTGATCGCGGCGCAGTGGGTCAGCCCGGTGCTGGCGGCGATGGTGCTGTCCATGCTGATGACCCCGCTGATCATCGAACACAGCAACCGCATCGTGATGAAGCTGTCGGCCAGCGACTGGCTGCTGCAGTCGGTGCAGTTGACGACGATCGCGAAGAAGGCGATCAAGACCGACGCCCACGTGATCATCTGCGGCTACGGCCGCAGCGGGCAGAACCTGGCGACGCTGCTGGAGGCGGAGCACATCCCCTACATGGCGCTGGATCTGGACCCGGACCGCGTGCGGCAGGCCGCGGCGGCGGGCAAGAGCGTGGTGTTCGGCGACGCGGCGCGGCTGCCCAGCCTGATCGCGGCCGGTCTGACGCGGGCCAGCGCGGTGGTGATCTCGTACCACGACACGCCGTCGGCGCTGAAGGTGCTGCATGAGGTGCGCAGCCACGCGCCGCATGTGCCGGTGGTGGTGCGGACCATCGACGACACCGACCTGGAGAAGCTGCGCGCCGCCGGCGCCACCGAGGTGGTGCCCGAGGCGATCGAGGGCTCGCTGATGCTCGCGAGCCACGCGCTGGCGCTGGTGGGCGTGCCGATGCGGCGCGTGCTGCGCATCGCGCGGGATGCGCGCGACCGGCGCTACGGGCTGCTGCGCGGGTACTTCCACGGCGCCGACGACGACACCTCGGAGGAGCGCGACCAGGCGCGGCTGCAGTCGATCAGCCTGCCGATGGCGAGCGCCCTGGAAGGCCGCACGCTCGGGGAGCTGGGACTGCCGGGTTGGGGCGTGAGCGTGCTCTCGGTGCGCCGGCCGAGCGGCGCGGTGAAGGACGCGAGCGACGACCTCGTGCTGCAGGGCGGCGACACGCTGGTGATTTCCGGCACGCCCGAGGCGCTCGCGCGCGCCGAGCACGGGCTGCTGGTCGGCTGACGCCGCATCAGCGGGCGAGCAAGGCGAGCTGACGTTCGCCCACGGCCTCGGACATCACCGCGGGCATCAACAACCGCGAGCCCTCGTGGCTGAGGTGGCCCTGATCGCGGTACAGCGGCACACCGTCGCGCTCGACCTGGCAGGTCGTCGCGCCGCACAGCAGCGGCTCGAAGCGCAGCACGGGCAGCCGGGCATCCGATGCCGCAAGCGCCTCGATGAACGCATGCTCGGGAGCGCGCCGCTGCTCGTCATCCTTCACATCGATCACACAGCCCGGCGTGGCGCCGAGCGTCCATCGATGCGCCTGCCGCCGCTCCAGGCATCCCGCGATATCGAAGGGCGCCGACGGCGGCGGCGCCACCACCATCACGCGCTTGCCCATCGCGCGCAGCCGCTTCACGGTCGCCAGGAGATCGTCGAGCAGCGCCGCGCGCATCGCCGCCTCGCCCCGCAGGCGCTCGCCGCCCGCCGTGCGCTGGAGCTCGTACTTCGTGTCGTCGAGGTATTGCGTCAGCAAACTCGACAGCACCACCGTCTCGATCTCCGGATGCCGCGCCAGCCAGCGCAGCACCGAGGCATTGAACGCCTGGCACTGTTCGATCCACGGCGGCGCGAAGCTGTTGCCGGGGCCAAGCTCCGGGCGCACCGGCGTCAGTCCGGGGAAGGGACCGCAGGACGACTTCGTCGCCTGGACCAGCCCCTGGTCACTGGCCACGCGCACCAAGCCGGGCACCAGATGCATCGCGTAGGAATCGCCCCACACCAGCCAGCGCGCGCCGGGCCGCGTCCGGCACTCCTCCCGGCCCTCGAAGGGCTCCTCGGCATCGCAGTTCGCCGACAGGCCGTAGTTGGGCTTGCGCAATTCAACGAAGTCGATCGCGCCCGGCGGCGGCTTGTGCAGCGCGAGCGCCACGCTCCCCGCCGCCAGCAGCACCGTGCCACTGCCCAGCACCCAGGCGCCGCGCGGTCCGGTGAGCAGCACCTTCGCCGGCCGCTCGACCGCGCGATGCAAGGCCCACGCCAGCGGGAACGCCAGCAGCACCGCGCCCACGCGCCACGCCATCAGCGCCTGCGGATCGGCCTTCAACCCCACCCAGGCGTTGTGCAGGATCGCCAGCAGCGGCCAGTGCACGAGGTACAGCGCGTAGGACCAGTCGCCGATGCGGATCAACGGCGCGGCCGCTCGGGGAAGCCGGGCCGGCTCGCGCAGCAGCAGCGCGAGCGTCGCGAGCCCCACGACCAGCGCCGCCGGTCCCGGATGCGACGCGCCGAACCACCGCGGCACCGCCGGCACGAGCAGCAGCAGCGCCCACGCCGGCCAGGCGAGCCCGCGCAGGACGCGCTGCGCACCGGCTCCCGTCCATCGCCTGCCCATCCACGCACCCATGAGCGCGCCGATCGAGCCGAGCCCCAGTTCCCACGCGCGCGTCGGCAGCAGGAAGAACGCGCCGCTGGCATCGATCGGCTGCCACCACGCGAGCAGCGCGAGACTCGCGGCCGTCACCGTGATCGCCACAGCGACGCGAAGCCGCGCCGCGCTGAACACGAGCAGCACCGGCAGGACGAGGTAGTACTGCTCCTCCAGCGCCAGCGACCAGAAGTGCAGCAGCGGTTTGAGCTCGGACGCGCCCTGGAAGTAGCCGGTCTGCTTCCACAGCACGACATTGCTGGCGAAACCCAGCGCGCCGAGCAGCTGGCCGGCGAAGTCGATCTGCTCCTTGCGGTTGAGCGCCCAGGGCACCGCCAGCAGCGTCGCGCCGAGCACCACGTACGCCGCCGGCAGCAGGCGCCGCGCACGCCGGCCGTAGAAGGCGCGCAGCGTGAAGTCGCCGCGCAGCAGCGCGCGCTGGATCAGGCCGGTGATCAGGTAGCCGGAGATGACGAAGAAGATGTCCACGCCCAGATAGCCGCCCGAGGCGCCGGGAATCTGCGCGTGATACAGCAGCACCCACAGCACGGCGATGGCGCGCAGCGCCTGGATGTCGTCGCGAAGGGGGAGTTCGCTCGCGCCGTGCGGGCCAGGGGTGGCCGGCGGGCGATGGAGGGACGTCGGGGAGGGGCTTGTCACGAAGGCGTCAACGCGGGAACGGAAAAGGGACCGACTTGCGGCGCGCGAATTGTGGCCCGGTCCGCAGGCCTGCCGCCTGCGTGACAGTGCGGCCCCTGGCCTTGCGCCACACTGCCGCCCATGTTGGACACCCAGCCCCGCATCCCGCACCGCCGCCGCGTCTACCTGATGCGGCATGGCGCGGTGACCTACTTCGATGGCGCGACCGGCCGGCCGGTGCTGCCCGAGCAGGTGCGGCTCAACGACGCCGGCATCGCGCAGGCGCGCGCCGCCGGCGAGGCCTTCCGCGCCGCGGGCGTGCGCTTCGATCGCGCCATCGTCTCGGGCCTGCCCCGCACCGTCGAGACCGCGGATCTGGTGCTGCGCCACGCGGGCCAGCCGGAACTCGCGCCGCAGGTCTGGTCCGAATGGCAGGAGATCCGCGGCGGCCGCCTGGGCGACATCCCCAAGGACGAACTCGCGAACGCCTTCACCGGCCTGCAGCGCAGCCCGGTGGCGGAGTCGCAGCGCTTCCTCAACGGCGAGCGCATCGGCGAGTTGCTCGATCGCGTGCTGGGCGGCGTCGCGCGGCTGCAGGCCGATCCCGATTGGGACTGCGCGCTGCTGGTGCTGCATGGCGTCGTCAACGCGGCCATCCTGTCGCACGCGGTCAGCGGCGGCCAGCGCCTGATGCTGGGCAGCTGGGTGCAGTCGCCGGCCTGCATCAACGTCCTCGACGTCGCGCCGCCTCGCGGTGACCAGCCGGGCGACTGGCTGCTGCGCGTCAGCAATTACGCCCCGACGCATCCGCTGCACGCGGATGAACGGTCCACCACGATGGAGGCGCTGTATGCGCAGTACCTCCGCCACCGCAGCCAGCGCGACTGACCCGCGGCCGCGCCGCGCCAATCGGCCTCACGACGCCACCGGGAGACTTCCAGATGAACTTCGACTACAGCCCCAAGGTTGATCAGCTGCGCGAACGCCTGCTGGCGTTCTTCGACGAGCACATCTATCCGAGCGAGCACCGCTACCACGCCGAGATCGAGGCCAACCGCCGCGCCGGCAACGCCTGGCTCCCGACGCGGGTGATCGAGGAGCTCAAGCCCAAGGCGCGCGCCGCCGGGCTGTGGAACCTGTTCCTGCCACGCTCGGCGCGCGCGCCGGAAGGGCTGTCCAACCTCGAGTACGCGCCGCTGTGCGAGATCATGGGCCGCGTCTACTGGGCGCCGGAGGTCTTCAACTGCTCGGCGCCGGACACCGGCAACATGGAGACCATCGAGCGCTACGGCACCGAGGCCCACAAGGATCGCTGGCTGGAGCCGCTGCTGCGCGGCGAGATCCGCTCCGCCTTCCTGATGACGGAGCCGGACGTGGCCTCGTCGGACGCCACCAACATCCAGTGCCGCATCGAGCGTGACGGCGACGAATACGTCATCAACGGGACGAAGTGGTGGTCGTCGGGCGCCGGCGATCCGCGCTGCGCGCTCTACATCGTGATGGGCAAGACCAATCCGGATGCGGGCCGCCATGAGCAGCAATCGATGGTGCTGGTGCCGGCCAACACGCCAGGCATCACGGTCAAGCGCCATCTCAGCGTGTTCGGCTACGACGACGCGCCGCACGGCCACATGGAGATCGAACTGAAGAACGTGCGCGTCCCGGCCGAGAACATCCTGCTGGGCGAGGGCCGCGGCTTCGAGATCGCGCAGGGACGCCTGGGCCCGGGCCGCATCCATCACTGCATGCGCTCGATCGGCGCGGCGGAGCGGGCGCTCGAGCTGATGTGCAAGCGCGCGATCTCACGCGTGGCCTTCGGCAAGACGATCGCGCAGCAGACCGTGACGCAGGAGCGCATCGCCGAGGCGCGCTGCAGCATCGAGCAGGCCCGCCTGCTGACGCTCAAGGCGGCCTACATGATGGACACCGTTGGCAACAAGGTGGCCAAGGCGGAGATCGCGATGATCAAGATCGTCGCACCGAGCATGGCGCTGAAGGTCATCGACTGGGCGATGCAGGTGCACGGCGCCATGGGCGTCAGCGACGACACGCCACTGGCCTACATGTGGGCGGGGCAGCGCACGCTGCGCTTCGCCGACGGCCCGGACGAGGTGCATCGCAACTCGCTGGCGAAGCTGGAGCTCGCACGCCACATGAGCCTGCCGGACGCGGGCCAGATGCCGGTCACGCGCGGCGGCTGACCGCCGGTCGGCCGTCGCCCCCAGAGCGTGGCAACCCACCAACGGGGGGACGTCGCCGGAACCCGCTTCTCCCCCCGTGGAGCGGTGTTCATCCGCGACCCGGGTGGCTAGGATCAGCCACCCGTTTTTCCTGGCGCCATCGCGGCGCCTCGCCCGTGATGAACCGTTTCGCCGAAGTCCGGACCTGGCCGCTGCTCGCGTTCGCGCTGCTGGTGGGCCTGCAGGCGATCGTGCTGACGGTCAGCCTGGGCGGATCGCCGGTGGAGGACTGGCTGGCGTGGGTGGGCGTGGCCTCGCTGGCGCTGACGGTGCTGCTGGCGGTGACGGTGGTGTCCACGCTGTCGCGGGCCCAGGCCCGCGCCAGGCTGGCGCAGCGGACGATGGAGGAGGCGATCGACGCGCTGCCCGCCAGCGTCGAGATCTTCGATGCCGAGGATCGCTTGATCGCCTACAACCGGCGGCTGGTCGAGATCTATCCGCACATGCTGCGGCACTTCCAGCGCAAGTGCACCTTCGAGGACCTGGTGCGGGAGTCGCTCGCGCGCGGCGGCGTGCCGGAGGCCCGGGGGCGCGAGCCGGAATGGCTCGAGGAGCGCAAGCAGGCGCGCGGCAAGCAGCCCGCGCCGCTGCTGCAGCGGGTGCACGACGACATGTGGCTGCGGATCTACGAATCGCGCACGCCGTCGGGCGGCATCGTCGGCGTGCGGATGGACGTCACCGACCTGATCCACGAGCAGCAGCGGCTGGCCGCGAGCCGCGCGCAGCTGCGGGCCACGATCGAATCGGCCGCGAACGGCATCCTGACGCTGGATTCAGGCGGCCACGTGCTCGAAGCGAATCCGAGCTGCGAGTTGCTGTTCGGCTTCACGGCGGCGGAGCTGCAGGGTATCCACCTCGGCATGCTGCTGGGCGCGGCCGGCAGCGGCGGCGCGCAGGGTCCCGAGCCGCTGGGCGCGCCGGACGCGCCGCTGGACCCGCGCTCGCTGCTGGGGCAACCGCGCGAGTTCACCGCGCGCCACCGCAGCGGCGAGGCGCTGCACCTGCAACTGGCGATCGCCGAGGTGCGCACCGACACCATCCATCTGTACGTGTGCATCGTCACCGACCTGACCGAGCGCAAGCGTCAGGAGGAGCGTCTGCGCCGCGCCAACGAGTTGCTCGCGCGGCAGTCGACGACGGACGGGCTGACCGGTGTCGGCAACCGGCGCCTGTTCGACCAGTTGCTGCAGACGGAGTGGCAACGCGCCGCGCGATCGGGCCGGCCGCTGGCGTTGCTGATGGTCGATATCGACCACTTCAAGCAATACAACGACAGCTACGGCCACGTCGCGGGCGATGACTGCCTGAGACGCATCGCGACGCTGCTGCGCAGTTGCGCGGGACGAAGCGGCGAGTCGGTGTGCCGCTACGGCGGCGAAGAATTCGCGATGTTGCTGATCGACACGGATCTGGCCGGCGCGCAGGTCGTGGCCCAGCGCTGCCTCGACAGCGTGCGCCTGGCGGCGATCGAGCACGTGGGCTCGCCGGTGCGGCGTTCGGTGAGCCTGTCGATTGGCGTGGCGTCGTTCGTGCCGCGCAGCGGCGAGCCGGCACAGCGGCTGATCAAGGTCGCGGACGCGGCGCTCTACGAGGCCAAGCAGGCAGGACGCGCGCGGCTGATCTGCCAGCAACAGACGGCCTGAGACGCGTCGCCGGAGAACCGGACGCGCCGCCGCGACGCATCGGCGCGACAATCCCGCGCATGCCGAACGCCGTTCACGCCGAAGACCCGATCGCATTCCTGAAGCAGCAGATCCGCACTGTGCCGGACTGGCCGGAGCAGGGGGTGCAGTTCCGCGACATCACGCCGCTGCTATCGAATCCGCGCGCCTTCCGCGTGCTGATCGACCAGTTCGTGCATCGCTACTTCGACGTGCGGCCGGATGCGATCGCGGGCTTGGATGCACGGGGATTCATCATCGGTTCGGTGCTGGCGTATGAGCTCAACGTCGGCTTCGTCCCGATCCGCAAGAAGGGCAAGCTGCCCTTCACGACGGTGCAGGAGACCTACGAGCTCGAGTACGGCAGCGCGACCGTGGAGATGCACACCGACGCGGTGAAAGCAGGCGATCGCGTGCTGCTGATCGACGACCTGATCGCCACCGGCGGCACGATGATGGCCGGCAAGCGGCTGCTGGAGCGGCTCGGCGCCGAGGTCATCGAAGGCGCGGCGATCGTGGATCTGCCCGAGCTCGGCGGGTCGAAGCGGCTGCGCGATGGCGGGTTGAAAGTGTTCTCGCTGGTGGCGTTTGAGGGGCATTGACATAAGTGTGCCGCGCGTACGACCCCATTGGTTACAAGCGCCTTTAACCGCCACGGCCAGCCAGCTTCAATCAAAGGGGCTTGAAAAGAGAAGCCCCGCCTTCCTTTAGACGGCTATAGAACTGAATTGCATAGTGATCCGTCATTCCGGCCACAAAATCACAAATCAATCGCTTTTTGGAATCCGTGTCTTTCAGGCGCTCATACATTTGCTGAACATCGTCGGGTAGCAGCAGATGGCCCTCGTCGGAGTTCAAAGTCTCAAAAATTGTCTTCACAACCTCGTATCCCCGATACTCTAGTACTTTGAGCCTAGGGGACATGATCGTAAGTACATAGCTCAGGTGCTTAAGCGTCTCGATCTTAATCTTTATATCGCGCTGGACACGTAACTGAGCAAAAGCCATATCCTCGCCGTCTTCGCGAACCACGGAAACCCCACGGATAAACTGCCCGACGAGTTCCGATGAGAAGTCTGTACGCATCCGCCCATTACTTGCAATCAATTTCGACTGCTTATATTGTTCGGCGGCGGTAATCCCCTCCGCTGCCCCGAGAATGCAAAGATCCTGTATCGCTTGGGCGACCTCCTCGTCCTTGACGTCGGCCACCTCCTTCTTCACCTTGTCGCGGACGCGCATGAAAACTTGCCGATCCGCACAGCTGGTGATAAGGCTCAGGGGATGCAGAAACCCACCTTTCATTGCATCTTCCAAATCGTATGTCGAATACGCAATGTCATCGGCGATGTCCATTATCTGACACTCGATAGTCTTGAACTTGGTACCCTCTCGCGGCGCGCCCACCTTTTCCTTAATTCGCCCGACCAGTTCCGCCTCGGTTTGGTAATAGCCCTTTTCCAGGCGCGTTCCCTTTTTCCGGCGGTGTGGGATCAAAGAGTCGTATTTCAGGATCGCAGCAAGACTTCGATAAGTGACATTTAGGCCAAGTCGAGCATCGGTGCCATCTGACAAAATACCGCAGATCGCGCTTGGGTCGCTTTTAGCGCGATCATCGAAGATCTTCTTTTCGACCTTTGTCAGAATCCTAAGTGTTTGCGCGTTCCCTTCGAATCCACCGTATTGCCGCATGCAATCATCCAGGGCCCTCTCACCGTTATGTCCAAATGGCGGATGCCCCAGGTCGTGCGCAAGCCCTGCAAATTCGACGAGGTCAAGATCTATCGGGTGAGCCTTAAATTCCTCACATTGAACATTTAACTTTTGCGCAATGCCCTTCGCGATTTGCGCCACTTCGAGAGAATGCGTCAGACGATTGCGAAAGAAATCAGATTCGTGGCCAGGAAAAAGCTGCGTCTTGCCCTGTAAGCGCCGAAATGATGGCGAATGGAGAAGTCGGCCATAATCCCTTCGGAAGGCCGTTCGGCCGACGTCTTCGTCGTCCCCTTCATTCAATTCACGCGCACGATCATTGACTTTATAAAGCATCTCGCCTCCAAAACAAAAGGGCCACCGACTATCGGTGGCCCTTTTTAAATCTCGCGCTTATTTTGCGTCTTTTTGCGCCGTTGACGCATGTCCCTGTGAATTCGCCTTGGGCGGCTCAACGCGCGCGGGGGCTTCTTGCGTGCGCGGCTGGAGCATCGAATTAAAGAAGCTCATGTGACTTTGAGCAGCACGACGCGCGTCAGCGACGACTTGGAATTCGGCAGCCTTCATGTCAGCCTCCAAAAAATTAACCGATGCGGGACGAGGGATTGTAGAGAACTTCGCCGTCGAATGGCCATGGTACTAGTAGGCGGGAAACATCACTTCCCGATACAGAACCTGCTGAAGATCTCCCCCAGCAGGTCGTCCGCGGTGAACGCGCCGGTGATCTCGCCGAGCGCGTCGTGCGCCAGACGCAGCTCCTCGGCCATCAGGTCCAGCGCCGGCGGCTGCGCCTCGGCCTGGAGCAGCCCCAGTTCGATGTGCTCGCGCGTGCGGCGCAGCGCCTGCACATGCCGCTCGCGCGCGATGAACAGGCCCTCCGGCACCGCATGCCAGCCGACCTGCTCCAGCAGCCGCCGCCGCAGCGCATCCAGGCCTTCGCCGGTCTTCGCCGACAAGGTCAGCGCGTCCATCGGCAGGCCCGCCGGCGCATGCGCGTCCGCCTTGTTGTAGATCTGCAGGATCCGCGCCCGATCGACGCTCGCCAGGCGGCCGCGGATCTCGGCGTCTTCGGCCTCGTAGTCGGCATGGCCCACGCGCGTCAGGTCGTGCAGGAACAGCACCACGTCCGCATCCGCGATTGCATCCCAGCTGCGCGCCACGCCGATGCGCTCGACCTCGTCCTCGGTGTCGCGCAAACCCGCCGTGTCGCTGATGTGCAGCGGCACCCCCTCGATCTGGATCGTCTGGCTCAGCTTGTCCCGCGTCGTGCCCGGGATCGGCGTCACGATCGCCAGTTCCGCGCCCGCGAGCGCATTCAGCAGCGAACTCTTGCCCACGTTCGGCTGCCCCGCCAGCACCACCTTGATGCCCTCGCGCAGGATCGCACCCTGGCGGCTGCGGTCCAGCAACGCCGCCACCCGCGCCAGCAATCGGCGCAGCTTGCCCAGCGCATCCGCCTGCTCCAGGAAATCGATCTCCTCCTCGGGGAAGTCGAGCGTCGCCTCGACCAGCATCCGCAGCTGGATCAGGCCATCGCGCAAGCCGCCCACCTCGCCGCTCAGCGCGCCCGCCAGCGCGCGGCCGGCGCTGCGGGCCGCGGCCTCGGTGCTGGCGTCGATCAGGTCGGCCACGGCCTCCGCCTGCGCCAGGTCCAGCTTGCCGTTCAGAAAGGCTCGGCGCGTGAACTCGCCCGGCTCCGCCAGACGCATCCGCAGCGCGGGATCCGCCTCGAGGCAGCGCGCCAGCAGCAACTGCAGGATCACCGGCCCGCCGTGGGCCTGCAGCTCCAGCACATGCTCGCCGGTGTAGGAATGCGGCGCCGGGAACAGCAGTGCCAGACCGTGATCGATCGCCTCGCCCTGCGCGCTGCGCAAGGGCAGGTAGGTCGCTTCGCGCGGCTTCAGCGCGCGGCCGCAGATCGCCATGACCAGCGGGGTCAGGTCTTGTGGCGCGGAGACCCGCACGATGCCCACCGCGCCGCGTCCGGGCGCGGTGGCAATGGCGGCGATGGGATCCTGGTGTCGCGACAGCATGGGCGCGATTGTCTCGCAGGCCCCAAGGAAAAGCGGCGATGCGCCCATGGACGCATCGCCGCTGTCGTGGATGGCGCGGGGTAGGCCGGGGGACCGGTTCTCGTGAGCCGGTCCCTCGGAGCCTCCGGTCCACCACCGTCCCGAGTCGGGTGGAAGAGCGATCCCCGCATGGACTCGATTAAGCGCCCGCGCGCGGACGAAAAAAAGCCCCCGGGGTACGGGGGCTCCTGTCAGGCGCGTGAGGAATTGGCGATTCCTCCGTCGCCGTGGATCACTTCTTCGCGGGCGTCGCGCCGATCTGCTTGTTGATCATCCATTGCTGGGCGATCGACAGGATGTTGTTCACCAGCCAGTACAGCACCAGGCCCGACGGGAAGAAGAAGAACATCACGCTGAAGGCCAGCGGCATGATCCACATCATCTTGGCCTGCACCGGGTCGGCGGGCTGCGGGTTCAGCCAGACCTGCAGCAGGCTGGAGGCCGTCATCAGCAGCGGCAACGGGCCGATCGGCGCACCGAACAGGTGGCCGAACAGGCTGTCCGGCTTGGACAGGTCGTGGATCCACATCACCCACGGCGCGCCGCGCATCTCGACGCTGGACAGCAGCACCCAGTACAGCGCGATGAAGAACGGCATCTGCAGGAAGATCGGCAGGCAGCTGCCCAGCGGATTGATCTTCTCTTCCTTGTAGATCCGCATCATCTCTTGCTGCATCTGCTGCGGCTTGTCCTTGTAGCGCTCGCGCAGCTCCTGGATGCGCGGGTTCACCGCCTTCATCTTGGCCATGCTGCGGTACGCGCTGGCGTTCAGGCCGTAGAACGCGACCTTCAGCAGCACCACCAGCAGGATGATCGCCCAGCCCCAGTTGCCCAGCAGCGAGTGCAGCACGTCCAGCAGCCAGAACAGCGGCTTGGACAGCACCTTGAAGATGCCGTAGTCCTTCACCAGCTCCAGGCCGGGGGCCAGCACTTCCAGCTTCTTCTCCTCCTGCGGACCGACGTACAGCACGTTGTCCAGCTTGGACGTCGCGCCCGGCGCCACCGCGGCGAAGTTCATCACCATGCCGGCGGTGTACAGGTTCTCGTTGAGCGGGCGGACGTTGAACTCGCGCGGACCGGCTTCAGTGCGGATCCAGGCGCTGACGAAGTAATGCTGGACCATCGCGACCCAGCCGTCGTCGGCGTTCTTCTCGTACTCGGCCTTGCCCTTCTTCAGGTCGTCGAAAGAGAGCTTGTGGTACTTCGCCTTGTCCGTGTACAGCGCGGGACCCGAGAACGAGGTCGGCGCGAACGACGGGCCGGTGTGGTCGATGTGGCCATCGCGCACCAGCTGCAGATACAGCTGCGGCGTGACCGGCGCGGCGCCGGTGTTCGTGACCTCGTGGCTCACGCCGATGGCGTAGTCGCCCCGCTTGAAGGTGTAGGTCTTGGCCAGCTTCACGCCGCCTTGCTCGCCCTCCAGGCGCACGACCAGCGTGTCCTGGCCGTCCTTCATCTCGCGCGGGCCGTCGACCAGCGTCAGCACCGTCTGGTCCGACGGTGCGTTCGGCACGTTCAGCAGACCGGAACGCGCGCTGTAGTTGCGCATCGGATCCAGCACCACGACGTGGCCGCTCGGGTTGGTGTCGTCCGCCTGCTTGAGCAGCTCGACGCGCACCAGGCTGCCGCCACGGGTGTCGATGGTGGCCTTGACCAGGTCCGTCGTGAAGGTCACGAGTTCGTTCTTGACGGCGGGCGCGGCTGGCGCGGCGGCGGTCGCGGCACCGGAAGCGGCGGTGGCCGGCAGCGCGGCGGCCGAAGCGGCCGAGGCCGGTCCGGCGGGCGCGCTGGCGACCTTCGCCGGCGCCGGATGGAACAGCGACGGCTGGCCGTTGTACCGCTGCCATCCGTCCCACAGAAGGAGCAGCGACATCGTGAACACCACCCACAAGATGGTGCGGCGAATATCAGTCATGGGAAGCTTTTGGATTGGCGGTTGAGGAGGCTGACCCCGCGCGGCATCCGGAGGGACGCTCGAACCATCGGGTGAACAGGCGGGGCGGATTGTCCGGTACTGGATCGTGTCCGCCCAGACAGAAAGGATTGCATCGCAGGACCCGTCCGACCGCGAGATAGGTCCCCCCGGCGGCGCCGTGCTGGCGCAGCGCCTGCATGGCGTAGTTCGAACAGCTGGGGCTGTAGCGGCAGCCCGCCCGCAGCCACGCGCTGAACAGCAGCTGGTAGCCGCGCACCAACCCCATCAGCAGGCGCGTCGGCAGGCCGGGGCGGGCGTTCATCGTCGGGAATCCGGATCGCTGGCCCGTCAGCCGGCGGCGGCCTGCGGCCGCGCGAGCTTGCGAGTCAGCTGTTGCAGCTCGGCGCGCGCGGCGGCGCGCAGCGCGTCGGAGGAGGCGCTGGGGAACTGCTTGCGATCGAAGGGCATGCGCAGCCTCACCACCCAGAGGCCGGGCGGCAGGTCCGGCAAGTCACCGAACACCGCGCGAATCTGGCGCTTGAGCAGCGCCCGCGTGACGGCGCGCTTGGCATGCCGCTTGGGCACGACATAGCCCAGCCAAGCCCGGTCGGGCGCGGCTGGAGCCATTTCAACGGGGGTGGGCGCCACGTTCGCGGAGGACGTTTCATCCACAGGCTGGGGATGAATCGGTGCATCACCTGTGGACAAGTCGCGCGTTCCTGTGGATGGACGGCGCTTGGGCAGCGAGGGGCTGACAGCCAGGTGGTGCACGGCGAAGTGCGCGCTGCGTGCGCGGCTGGGGGAACCCAGCACGCGCTCGAAATCGGCCGATCGCACGATGCGGCCGATCACGGTGCTTGCAGAGTCGTCGGGAGCGTCGCTCAGACGGCCAGGCGCTTGCGGCCCTTGGCGCGGCGAGCGGCGATGACGGCCTTGCCGCCGCGCGTCTTCATGCGGACCAGGAAGCCATGGGTGCGGGCGCGACGGGTCTTGGAGCCTTGATAAGTGCGTTTCATGATGAACCTCTTTCGGATATCTCGGAGCTTCCCGTCGCCTCGCGCCATCTGTGGCGCGGCGGACGAAGGACATCGGGGTGATGTCGGAAGCCGCTCAAAAACTGGAGGCCCACGCAGCTACGTCCGGGCGTCCGGAAAACCCGCGATTACAGCAAAGTTTTGCGTCAGGGTCAATCCGGATGCTGGCGGGCACGGGGATTACCAGCACTTGACCGGGTCAAAAAATCTGTGGATAACCCTGGCTTCGCGGCCCGGGATCAGTACAATCCGGCCGCTCGAAGAATAAGTTTTCCACAATGAGCGACGACTTGTCAGGGGCGGCACTGTGGCAGCGCGGCTGCGAACGCCTGGCCGCCGAACTGCCTGAACAGCAATTCAACACCTGGATCCGGCCTCTGCCCCCCGCGGAGGTCGCCCAGCAGCAGGAGAACGGCCACGAGGCCGTCCTGGTGTCCCTCCGCGTCCCCAACCGATTCAAGCTGGACTGGATCCGCAGCCAGTACGCCGGCCGCATCGAGGCCATCCTGAGCGAACTCGCCGGCAAGCCTGCGCGGCTGGAGCTGTCGCTCGCGCCGCGCGAGGCGATCGCGCCGCTGCCGCGCACGCAGCCTTCGAGCATGACCATGGGCCAGGTGCTGAGCCAACACGGCCTGGGCGCCTCCGTGGGGGCCCGTCCGCCGGCACCGGCGGCGGCGCGTCCGGCCGCCGCGCCCGCGGCCGCTCAGCCTGCCCAGGCGCCGGCGACGGCCGCCAGCCTGATCCAGCCCGGCGCCACGCCCAGCGTGCCGCCCAGCGCCACGCGCCATCGCATCAACACCTCGCTGACCTTCGACACGCTGGTCCCGGGCCGCGCCAACCAGATGGCGCGCACCGCCGCGCTGCACGTCGCCGGCGCGCCGGGCCAGATGTACAACCCGCTGTTCATCTACGGCGGTGTCGGCCTGGGCAAGACCCACCTGATCCACGCCGTCGGCAACGCGCTGCTGAAGGACCGCCCCGACGCCCGCGTGCTCTACCTGCACGCCGAGCAGTTCATCTCGGACGTGGTCAAGAACTACCAGCGCAAGACCTTCGACGAGCTCAAGGCCAAGTACCACTCGCTGGACCTGCTGCTGATCGACGACGTGCAGTTCTTCGCCGGCAAGGACCGGACGCAGGAGGAGTTCTTCAACGCGTTCGAGGCGCTGCTGGCCAAGCGGGCGCACATCATCATGACCTCGGACACGTATCCGAAGGGCCTGGTGGACATCGACGAGCGCCTGACCAGCCGCTTCGACGCCGGCCTGACCGTCGCGATCGAGCCGCCCGAGCTGGAGATGCGGGTCGCGATCCTGATCAAGAAGGCGGAGGCCGAGAACGCGCCGATGCCCGAGGACGTGGCCTTCTTCATCGCCAAGAACGTGCGGGCCAACGTGCGCGAACTCGAAGGCGCGCTGCGCAAGGTGCTGGCCTACAGCCGCTTCTCGCACAAGGAAATCAACATCCAGCTGGCGCGCGAGGCGCTCAAGGACCTGCTGTCGATCCAGAACCGGCAGATCTCGGTCGAGAACATCCAGAAGACGGTGGCCGACTTCTACAAGATCAAGGTCGCGGACATGTACTCGAAGAAGCGCCCGGCGAGCATCGCCCGGCCGCGCCAGATCGCGATGTACCTGGCCAAGGAACTGACGCAGAAGAGCCTGCCGGAGATCGGCGAGCTGTTCGGCGGCCGCGACCATACGACGGTGCTGCACGCGGTGCGCAAGATCGGCGGCGAGCGCCAGAAGAACACCGAGTTGAACCAGCAGTTGCATGTGCTGGAGCAAACGCTGAAGGGATGAGGCCAAAGGCCTTCGCGCTGAGCGAAAATGCCCCGTTCGCCCGAACAGCCAACAGTGGAGAGAGGTTGACATGATCGTGTTGAAAGACAGCCAGGACAAAGTGCTTGCCGCGCTGCAGGCGGTGTCCGGCATCGTGGAACGGCGCCACACCCTGCCCATCCTGGCCAATGTGCTGGTGCGCAAGCAGGGCCGGCAGGTGGAGCTGACCACCAGCGACCTGGAGATCCAGGTGCGCACCACGGTCGAGTTCGACGGCGACGACGGCGACTTCTCCACCACGATCGGCGCCCGCAAGCTGATCGACATCCTGCGCTCGATGCCGTCGGACCAGACGGTGAGCCTGACGTCGAACCAGAACAAGATGACGCTGCAGGGCGGCAAGAGCCGCTTCACGCTGCAGACGCTGCCGGCGGACGACTTCCCGCTGGTGCAGGAAGCCGCCGACTTCGGGCCCGCGTTCAGCGTGCCGCAGAAGACGCTGAAGGGGCTGATCAACCAGGTCCACTTCGCGATGGCGGTGCATGACATCCGCTACTACCTGAACGGCATCCTGTTCGTGGCCGAAGGCAAGATGCTGACGCTGGTGGCGACCGATGGACACCGCCTGGCGCTGGCCCAGGCCGAGACCGACACCGAGATGCCCAAGCAGGAGGTGATCCTGCCGCGCAAGACGGTGCTGGAGCTGATGCGCCTGCTCAAGGACGGCGGCAAGGGCGACGACGAGAGCGCGCCGATCGAGATGCGCTTCGCCGGCAACCAGGCCAAGTTCAGCTTCAGCGGCATGGAGTTCGTGACCAAGCTGGTCGAGGGCAAGTTCCCCGACTACAACCGCGTCATCCCGAAGAACCACCGCTTCCACGTGATCCTGGGCCGCCAGCCGCTGCTGGCCGCGCTGCAGCGCGCCGCGATCCTGACGAGCGAGAAGTTCAAGGCGGTGCGGCTGTCCTTCGACCCGGGTCTGCTGTCGATTGCGTCGAGCAACGCCGAACAGGAAGAGGCCAAGGAAGAGCTCGAGATCGACTACGGCGGCGATCAGATCGAGACCGGCTTCAACGTGACGTATCTGATGGACGTGCTGTCCAACATGTCGCAGGACATGGTGCGCGTCGATCTGAACGACAGCTCGTCGAGCGCGCTGCTCAGCATCCCCGAGCACAACGGCTTCAAGTACGTCGTCATGCCGATGAGGATCTGAGGTTGCTGCGCAACCTTCGCTCCTCGGAGCGGGGACGTTGCGCACCCCCTGCCCCCGCCAAGCGGGGGTTCCAGCCAGTTTTTTCAGCGGCCGCCGCGGCGGCCTTGAGTACCCCTCCGATGACCGATAACAGCACTCCCGAGAACACCCCGGCTCCCGCGCCGCAGAACGACGGCGCGGGGTACGGCGAGTCCAGCATCCAGATCCTGGAAGGCCTGGAGGCGGTGCGCAAACGGCCGGGCATGTACATCGGCGACACGTCGGACGGCACGGGCCTGCACCACCTGGTGTTCGAGGTGGTCGACAACTCGATCGACGAGGCGCTGGCCGGCTACTGCGACGACATCGTCATCACGATCCACACGGACAACTCGATCTCGGTGATCGACAACGGCCGGGGCATTCCGACCGGCGTGAAGATGGACGACAAGCACGAGCCCAAGCGCTCGGCGGCCGAGATCGCGCTGACGGAACTGCACGCGGGCGGCAAGTTCAACCAGAACAGCTACAAGGTCTCGGGCGGTCTGCACGGCGTGGGCGTGTCCTGCGTGAACGCGCTGTCCAAGACGCTGCGCCTGACGGTGCGCCGCGAGGGCAAGGTCCATCAGCTCGAGTTCAGGAAGGGCATCCCGCAGGACCGCCTGATCGAGCTGCGCGACGGTGTCGAGACCAGCCCGATGAAGATCGTCGGGGAGACCGACAAGCGCGGCACGGAAGTGCACTTCCTGCCGGACACGGAGATCTTCACGCAGAACTCCGAGTTCCATTACGACATCCTGGCCAAGCGGCTGCGCGAGCTCTCGTTCCTGAACAATGGCGTGAAGATCCGCCTGGTCGACGAGCGCAACAACAAGGAAGACAACTTCGCCTTCGCGGGCGGCGTGCGCGGCTTCGTCGAGTTCATCAACAAGGGCAAGACGGCGCTGCACCCGAACATCTTCCACGCGCAGGGCGACAAGATGTCGGACCAGAACACCAACATCGGTGTCGAGGTGTCGATGCAGTGGAACGACGGCTTCAACGAAAGCGTCCTGTGCTTCACCAACAACATTCCGCAGCGTGACGGCGGCACCCATTTGACGGGTCTGCGCGCGGCGATGACGCGGGTGATCAACAAGTACATCGAGGACAACGAGCTGGCCAAGAAGGCCAAGGTCGACGTCACCGGTGACGACATGCGCGAAGGCCTGGCCTGCGTGGTGAGCGTGAAGGTGCCGGAGCCCAAGTTCAGTTCGCAGACCAAGGACAAGCTGGTGTCGAGCGAAGTGCGCGGCCCGGTGGAGGACATCGTCGCGAGCAAGCTGACGGACTGGCTGCTGGAGAACCCGGCGGACGCCAAGATCATCTGCGGCAAGATCGTCGAGGCGGCGCGCGCGCGGGAAGCGGCGCGCAAGGCGCGGGAGATGACGCGGCGCAAGGGCGTGCTGGACGGCATGGGCCTGCCGGGCAAGCTGGCGGACTGCCAGGAGAAGGATCCGGCGCTGTGCGAGATCTACATCGTGGAGGGTGACTCCGCCGGTGGCTCCGCGAAGCAGGGCCGGGATCGCAAGTTCCAGGCGATCCTTCCTTTGCGGGGCAAGATCCTGAACGTGGAGAAGGCGCGCTACGAGAAGCTGCTGACCAGCAATGAAATCATCACGCTGATCACGGCGCTGGGCACGGGCATCGGGCGCGGGGCGGGCAGTGACGACTTCAATCCGGAGAAGCTGCGCTACCACCGGATCATCATCATGACCGACGCGGACGTGGACGGTGCGCACATCCGGACGCTGCTGCTGACCTTCTTCTACCGGCAGATGCCGGAGCTGGTGGAGCGTGGGCACATCTACATCGCGCAGCCGCCGCTGTACAAGGTGAAGGTGGGCAAGCAGGAGCAGTACCTGAAGGACGGCCACGAGCTCGATGGCTTCCTGCTGAAGGTCGCGCTGAACGATGCCGAGCTGCACACGGCGGGCGTGGGCGCGGGTCCGGTGCTCAAGGGCGAGGAGCTCGAGACGAAGGCGCGGCTGTACGTGGCGGCACAGAACGTGATCGAGCGTCTGTCCGCGTGGATGGATGGCGAGGCGCTGCACCTGCTGGCGTCGGGGCTGTCGATCAGCCTGGACACGAAGGAGTCGGCGGAGATCGCCGCGACGGCGCTGCAGTCGGCGCTGCACGATGCGGTGGTGACGGCGGAGACGGATCCGCGCACGGACAAGCAGCTGCTGCGCATCAGCCGCCGGCATCACGGCAATGTGCGCTCGAGCATCATCACGGCGGACTTCGTGCACGGTGCGGACTACGAAGTCCTGGCCGCGGCGGGCGTGGCGTTCAAGGGCCTGGTGGGCGAGGACGCTGTGATCCGCAAGGGCGAGGGCGACAAGGCCAAGGAGAGCAAGGTCGGCGATTTCCGTGCGGCGATGGCGTGGCTGATGACGCAGGCCGAGTCGAGCGTGGGCCGGCAGCGCTACAAGGGCCTGGGCGAGATGAACCCCGAGCAGCTGTGGGAAACGACGATGGACCCGACGGTTCGCCGCCTGCTGCGCGTGCAGATCGAGGACGCGATCGAAGCGGACCGGGTGTTCACGATGCTGATGGGCGACGAGGTCGAACCGCGCCGGGAGTTCATCGAGACGAATGCGCTGAGGGCGGCGAATATCGACGTTTGACCACGTCGGATGGATGTCCGGGAAACCCGCTCTGTAGTCGTCCAACCATCACCCTGAGCGAGGTGTTTTGAATGGCGACGCGCGGCACGCAGTATTCGCTTTTCGAGTCGGCAGAGCCAATGCCAGTCGAGGCTGCCGCAACGGTGGCCGGAGACCGGCGCTTCAGCGATTTCGTGGTGTATGTGGATGAAAGCGGTGATCACTCGCTTGCGAGTATCGATGCTGGATATCCGGTCTTCGTGTTGGCCCTATGCATATTCCACAAGCGGCACTACAGTGAAAAGATCATTCCCGCGATCGAGAAGCTCAAGTTCAACTACTTCGGCCACGACAGCGTCGTCCTTCACGAGACCGACATTCGCAAGCAGCGAGGCGATTTCGCCTTCTTGAGCCATCTGCCTCGTCGCGAAGAATTTCTGGCTTGGCTCTCGGACATCATGGTGAAGAGCAACTTCATCTTGATTGCATGCGTCGTGGACAAGAATCGATTGAGCCGTCTCGATGGAGAAATCTCCAATCCGTACCACATCGCACTCGACGTTTGCTTGCAGCGACTCCATGACTTTCTTGCAGAGAAAGGTCAGCAGAACCTGCTGACGCATGTCATCGTCGAGTGCCGGGGAAAGAAGACCGTGAGTTGGAGCTGGAATTTCGCCGCATTTGCGATGGCGAAGACAGCCAAGGACGAGCGCTTCCCTTCAACGTCGTGTTCGCGGACAAGAAAACCAACTTGGCGGGTCTTCAGTTGGCCGACTTGGTGGCCCGACCGGTCGGGATCAACTACATGCGGCCGGCGCAGCCGAATCAGGCGTTCGATGTGCTCAGGCAAAAGTTTTTTTGCGATGGCGGACGAAGCAAGGTCGGTATCGGATTCGAGAATGTGGGCTTGGTGATCTACCCACCCCAGAAAGCGAAAAGCCCCGATGAACCCACCGAGGCTGTAGCGCCGACCAGGAACCCCCAATCCACTTAGGCGCGCAGTGTAGCGCAATAGCGGAGTCCACCTTAGGCGTAAACCCTTCTGAAGACTCTTCCCGGGTTCATCGAACCCTCGAGAATTGGTCCGATCGGTCCGCCTGCAAGGCTTCACTTCAGCTCGTAGCTCAGCTCGTAGAAGTGAATCCCGTCCCGGATATCGATCGTCAACGTCCCGCTGATCCCTTCGAGCCCGCCGGTTCCTGAATCCGGCACCACCTGCACCGCCAATCGCGGCTGTCCGCGGTTCATCTCCCCGGCGTGCATCAGCACGAAGCTGCCCTCGCGGCCCGCGAGCCGGGCTTGCACCTGCTCCATCGCCACGTAGCCGGCCGAGCCCGGCACCGCCGTCCTGAAGGCCAGCATCTCGCCGAGGCTGCTCCCTTCCAGATCGCCGTGGAACTGCTTGACGATGGCCGTGCGCCCAATCGGGCAGGCGTCATTCGCGGCGGGCGCGGGGGTGAGCTGCACGTCGAACGTGCCTTTGGCGGACTGGGTCATGGCGTCGGTTCCATGGAGAAGGGTCTCGCATGTTCGCCGACAGCGTCCGACATGACCTCGGTCATGCGCGCCCCCTTTGGAGGGGGCATCGCCCCTCGACGGGGGAAAAAGCGGCTCCTTAGACTGCGCCTCGTCCTCCCCACTTCCACGAGACCCGCATGCGCGCATCCGCCTTCCGTTCCGCTCCAGTCTTCGCGGCGCTGGCCCTGACCCTGGGCCTGTCGGCCGTGCCTGCTCAGGCGCAGTCAATCAGCGTCAAGCCCGGCCTATGGGCGAGCGCGAGCGTCAACACGCTCAACGGCAAGAAGCTGCCGACCATCTTCGACATCCAGGGCGCCCTGACGCCGCAGCAGAAGAGCAGCCTCGCTGCCGCGATGGCCAAGGTCGGCCTGCCCCCCGGCGGCAGCCCGCACCTGGACTGCCAGCAGAGCGCCGAGTTCACGCTGCCCAAGCCGCAGAGCGTTGACGAGTGCAGCACCCAGGTGAAGCCCAGCGACGCCACCAGTGGCACCTTCACGATGAGCTGCAAGAGCGCGACTGCCAGCGGCACGGGCAACGGCTCCTACCAGGTCACCGACAAGTCCAGCGCCACGGTCAAGGTGAGCTTCAAGGGCACGACCGCGCAAGGCATGCCCATCACCTATGAATCGACCTCGGTCCACAAGTGGATCGGCAGCGACTGCAGCGCACCGCCGCCCGGTGTGGATCCGTCGCTGGCCGAGCTGCTGCAGTGACACGCTACTTGGATCGGTCGTTGGTTGACGAAATGATCAGGAATAGAATTTCCGTCAACCAAGGAGCACGCGATGATCCACGACCGACTCCGGCGGGCCCGCGTCTTGAAGGGGCTCAGCCTCGATGAACTGGCCCAGGCCGTCGGTGACATCACCAAGCAGGCACTGAGCAAGTTCGAACGGGGCGATGCGATCCCGAACTCGACGCGGCTCCTCCAGTTCTCCAAGGCCCTGGGAGTCCGCCCCGAATACTTCTTCCGCGCCGAAGCGGTGAGCTTGTCTCCGCTGGAGTTCCGCAAGCTGGCCCGCATGCCGAAGTACCGGCAGCGGCAGGTGGAAGAGCAGATGCGGGACCACCTCGAACGCTATATCGGCCTGGAGCGCTGCTTCGACGCCGTCAATGTCCGCATCGCCCCGACGGCCCCCGAGATCCTTCCGGTCGAGTCCTTCGAAGCGGCGGAGAGCGCTGCGGAGCGCCTGCGTCGTGCCTGGGGCATCGGCGGCGACGCCATCGCGAACCTGACGCAGTTGCTGGAAGAACGGGGCATCAAGGTGGCGCTGCTCGATGCGCAAAATGACTTCGACGGTGCATGCGCTGCCACGGAAGACCACGAGCATGTGCTGATCGCGCTCAATACCGCGCGGCCTGGCGAGCGCATGCGCTTCACGGCGGCGCATGAGCTCGGCCATTGGGTGATGGCCTTGCCCGAGGACATGTCCGAGGCCGACAAGGAGCGATGCTGTCATCGCTTCGCCGGCGCGTTTCTCTACCCCGGAGCGCAGGTGCTGCTCGACTTCGGCAGTCACCGCCGGTCGCGTGTCCATCCCGCGGAACTTCTGAATGCGAAGCGGCGCTACGGGATCTCGATGCAGGTCGCACTGCGGCGCCTGAAGGATCTGGGCTTGCTGCATGAGGCCGGCTACAAGGCAGCGGTCATCCAGTTCTCGCAGGCTGGCTGGCGCACCGCAGAGCCAGAGGCGCTGTTGCCCGAGCAACCGCGGCGTTTCGAGTCGCTCGTGTTCTGGGGGCTGGCCGAAGGCCTTTTCACCCCGTCCCGCGCCGCCGAGTTCCTGCAACGCCCGCTGGACACGCTCGAGCCCGCTCTCTCAGCGCTGGCGGGAGCATGAATGCAGCGGGTCTACGTCAGCGATACCAACATCTGGATTGATTTCCGGAACGCTGATCTTCTGGACGACCTCTTCCGCCTCCCGTTCCACTTCTGCAGCACCGACTTTGTCCTGCACGAACTGCAAGACCTTGCCCATGAAGAACTGACCCGGCGCGGTCTGATCGTCGAATCGCTTGGCAGCGATGCCATCGCTGACCTCACACACCTCACCGCCGAGCACAACAACAGCTCTCTGGCGGACGTTTCCTGCTATTACCTTGCGCGGCAGTCCGGCTTGCCCTTGCTGACCGGAGATGGCCGGCTGCGCAGGCAAGCCCAGAAGGACGGCATGGCGGTGCACGGCGCGCTGTGGCTGCTCGATCAATTGCTGGCACATGGCGTCGTCAATGAAGGAGCGCTCGCGGCGGCCCTTCAACGGATGCTGACTGCAGGTGCCCGGTTCCCTTCGGAAGAATGCCAACGGCGATTCAAGGAATGGGCGACTTGATCCGGCACGGCAAATGACGCGTCGCCACGGGCCTCAGGCCGTCCGCGCCGCGAGCATCACCTCCTGATGCCCCCTCCCCGCCGGGATCATCGGAAAGCAGTTTTCCACCGGCGCGACGGCCACGTCGAGGAAATACGGCCCTTCGCTCGCCAGGCACGCGGCCAGCGCCGCATCGAGCTCCTCCCGCCGCGTGACCCGCGCCGCCTCCCAGCCGAAACCCTTCGCCACCGCGACGAAGTCCGGCATGCACGCGTTGTAGCTGTGGCTGTAGCGCTCGCCGTGGTGCAGCTCCTGCCACTGACGCACCATGCCCATGTGGCCGTTGTTGCACAGCACGACCTTCACCCCCGCGCGATGCTGCCGCGCCGTCGCCATCTCCTGCAGGTTCATCAGGATCGACGCGTCCCCGCTCACGCACACCACCAGCCGCCCCGGATGCGCCACCTGCGCCCCGATCGCCGCCGGCAAGCCATAGCCCATCGTCCCCGCGCCCCCCGAGGTCAGCCAGCGCCGCGGCCGCTCGAAGGCCAGGTGTTGCGCCGCCCACATCTGATGCTGACCTACGTCCGTCGACACGATCGCATCGCGGCCCGCGAGCTGCTCCCGCAGCCCCGCCATCAGGGCCTGCGGCGCGATCACTTCGGGCGTGTCCTCGAACGCCAGCGAGCGCTGCGCCCGCCAGCCCTCGATCCGCTCCCACCACTCGGCGAGCCGCTCCGCCGCCATCGCGCGCCGCTCGAGCGCCCGCCTCAGCCGCGGCAGCACCGTGCGCGCGTCACCGCACAGCGCGAGATCGGCGCGGCGCACCTTGTCGATCGACGCCGCATCGATGTCCACATGAATCACCCGCGCCCCCGGCGCAAAGCTGTCCAGCCGGCCCGTCACGCGATCGTCGAATCGCGCCCCCGCGCACACGATCAGATCCGCGTGATGCATCGCGAGATTGGCCTCCAGCGTGCCGTGCATCCCCAGCATCCCCAGCCACTGCGGCGATGACGCCGGCAGCGCGCCCAGTCCCATCAGCGTCAGGGTGCAGGGCGCGCCGCTTGCAGCCACGATGGCGGAAAACGCCGTGCACGCCTCATCGCCCGCGTTGATCAATCCACCGCCACCGTAGAACACCGGCCGCCGCGCCGCCGCGATCCAGTCCGCGGCCTGCTCGATCGATCCGGCGTCGACGACGCCCGCCACCGGCGCCGCCACGCGCTCGCGCCGCGGATCCGGCCGTCGTCTCGGAGCCGGCGCCAGTTGCACGTCCTTCGGCACATCCAGCAGCACCGGCCCCGGCCGGCCGCCCCGCGCGGCCTCCACCGCCTTGCGGACCATCGCCGCCACATCCCTGCCCGGCCGCAGTTGCGCATTCCACTTCGTCACTGGCCGCGAGATCCCCAGCGCATCGCACTCCTGGAACGCGTCCGTGCCAATCGACGCGCTGTTCACCTGCCCGCTGATGCACAGCACCGGGACCGAGTCGCACATCGCATCGAGCAGCCCCGTCGTCGTGTTGCTCATCCCCGGCCCCGAGGTCACCAGCACCACGCCCAGCCGCCCGGTGCTGCGCGCATAGCCTTCGGCCGCGTGCACCGCCGCCTGCTCGTGACGGACCAGGATGTGGCGCAGCCGCGGCTCGCCATGCAGCGCGTCGTACAGCGGCAGCACCGCGCCGCCCGGATAGCCGAACACCGTGTCCACGCCGCAGGCCACCAGCGTGTCGAGCAGCGTCTGCGCGCCATTGCGGAGCTCGCCGGCCACCGCGTTCATGGCGCCCAGCGCGGCGCCCTCGGTCAGTGCATTCATGCGAACCAGTATCCCGGCAGCCCCTCGGAAAGGGTTGCCGTTCCTGCCTCCTAGAATCGCCTCCGCAGCAAATCTTCCTGTTGGATCTCGATGGAACAGCAAATCAAGCTCGACAAGTTCGACCGCGCCATCCTGCGCGCGCTCCAGCGCAATGCGCGAGCAAGCCTTCAGGAGATCAGCGAAGAGGTCGGCCTGACCACCTCGCCCTGCTGGACGCGCATCAAGCGGCTGGAAGAGTCCGGCGTCATCGAGGGCTACACCGTCCGCGTCAACGCCGAGAAGATCGGCCGGCCCGAGCAACTCATCGTCCAGCTCACGCTGAACAAGCACACCGATGCGGCGATGGCCGAGTTCGCGCGCCACCTCGAGGCGATTCCCGAGGTCATCGACGCCTATCTCGTCTCCGGCGACTACGACTACGTGCTGCGCCTGTCCGTGCGCGACACCCGTGACTACGAGCGCCTGCTTCGGGAGAAGCTCTACAAGATCCCTGGCGTCCGGCACAGCAAGTCCAGCTTCGTGCTGCGCTGCTTGAAGGCGAGCTCGCTGCCGCTGTGAGCCGCGCTCAAGCGTCGGGAGTCTCGGCCGCGGCCGCCGCGCCGCCCCGGCCCGGGATCTCCGGCAGCTTCAACAGCCGCAGCGCATAGGTCCGCAGCGCGGCGATATGACGGCGGACCGCCTCGGCGCCCATCTGCGGATCGCCCTGCGCGACCGCCTGCAGCATCGCCCGGCCCTCCACCGGCAGGACCTCGAGTTCCGCCGCCCACAGGGGCAGCCGCGCTCGCCGGAACGCCTCCAGCAGCCGCCCGCGCGAGGCCTGCATGTCGAAGGCCTGGCCGTTGTCCGCCAACCGGCCGAGCTGGTGCTGCAGCGCCTCGTCCGCCGCGAGCAGCTCGCCGACCTGGCCCGCGCGCGCTGCTTCCTCGACCGGGGGCAGCAGCGTCCGCGCGCGCGTCAGCGCGGCCGTGGACAGCCGCTTCTGCATGCGGCAGGCCTGCGTCACCAGCATGGCCTGCAGGGCCTCGCGCACATCGAAGTACTCCTCGACGAATCGCGCATCCACCTCGCGCACCACCGCCCCCTTGTTCATCCGCATGTCCACCATGCCGTCGCCCTGCAGCTGCAGCAGCGCCTCGCGCACCGGCACGTTGCTGACCTGGTAATGCGCGCTCAGCTCGTGCAGCGTCAAGTGCTGGCCGAGCCGCCAGCAGCCGTCCTCGATGTCGGTGCGGATCTGGTCGCGCAGTCGCAGATAGGTCGGCGTGTTGATCGGATACGGGGAATGAGCCATCGCGGCACTCCGTCCAGTGAGTTCGCCAGCGCGGCATTGCGCGGGCGGCCTGCCACTCTACGAAGGCGGCCCACTGCGCGCGCCGGGCGATTCGGGTCCTCGGCGGCGTTCTTGCTCAAGCGCAATGAATGCGCAAATGACGGCCGAAATGACTCCTCGATAGAAGTGTTCGTCCAGGAATCGCCTACCGCAATCAGTCGAATCGCTCCCGCATGCAAGGTATTCGCTGTGTCGTTTCCGCATCGCCGTGTACCAAGCGCTACAGTCGCGGCCGGGAGGCCAGCGATACAGAGGCGAATGCCCGTTGTCGAATCACTCGAATGGAGCCGTTGAATGGCCAAGTCGTTGAAGCAAGTCCTGTCCCAGATCGAAAAACTTCAGAAGGAAGCCCAGGCGCTGCGCGCCAAGGAGATCTCGGGCGTCGTCGCCCGGATCCGCGAAGCCATCGAGCATTACGGGCTGACGCCCGAGGAACTGTTCGGCAGCGCGGGCGCCAAGCCGCGCGGCACGCGCCGCACGGCCAGAACTGCCAAGGCCGGCGCGCCCGCGCGCAAGGCCGCGCGCGGCGGCGGCACCCCGAAATACCACGACGGCGCCGGCCGCACCTGGACCGGCGTCGGCAAGCGCCCCAACTGGTTCAAGGACGCCCTGGCCGCCGGGAAGACGGCCGAGGATCTGTTGATCAGATGAGCGTTCGGGGGCGTCAGTCGCGTCGGGAGGAAGCGCTCAGCTGCGTCAGTTCCTGAACGATGGCTTGACGCATGTTGAGTACAAGCTTGCTGCCTATCGTGGTGCCGCCACCGACCACGGTGGCCATCAGGGCCTGATCATCGCGCGCATGCCTGACGATGCCATTGCGTGCCTCCCCGGAAAGGCCGTCAATGGTCTTCTTGACCATCCCTGTCACACTCTTGCGAAGGTTGGCCTCGAGCGTCTCCGGCGCCACGCCTGGCCAAGACTGTGCAAATTTGGTGGCGACTTCCTCAAGATTGCTGGCCGACAGGGCCCGGTCCAGCTCCTTGACGGCGGCGCCGGCGCCATAGGCATCCGCCGGCTTGAACCACTTCATCGCCCCGGCCGGTTTAGGCTCTGCGAATCTCTTGACGATGCCGCTCACGATCCCCTCGAGTTGCTTGTAGGCCGGGGTCGTCGGCAATGCGGGCCGATTGTGCAGCTCAGGGCGCGGGGGCGGGGGAAGCGGTGGGGCCGATTTATCCCAATCGACCTCCGTGTAGATCAATTCGGACGATTGGCGCTTGGTTTCTTCCACATTGGAGTGGTCGAACTGGCTCTTGCCGGCACGATTCCCGATGCATCGAATGTCGGCATAAATCGTCTTCTGGTTGGTCTTGGAGTCCTTGTTGACCGTGGCGTAAATGTCTTCGCCCGTATGCGCTTGATGATCAGATGCGGGCGGGCTTTCGGCGGCGAGGTCCTGGATGTTGGCGTAATGGGAGGATGGACTTGTGGGAGGAGAAACGGGGGGCATGAAGAAGCTCCTGGAGTCGAACTGGCGGCCCGAAAAGCCTTTTTCCGGACCATCGGATCAGTTCGCAGGCGCGCCGGAAAGTTCAGGCGACACGCCGCCTCATGCCCGGCTTCCCCGTTTTCCCTCACCAGATCCTGCAACGCTCCGCGTCCGGCTTGACCATCTTCTGGCCCGGCTTGCAGCGGAAGGCCTGCTCGAACTCCGGCATGTTCACCGCCACGCCATTGATGCGATAGCGCCCCGGCGAATGCGGGTCGGTCAGCGCATGCACGCGCGCGTACTCCGGCCGGGCATGGCTGCAATCCCACTGCGCGAAGCCGACGAAGAAGCGCTGCTCCGGCGTCAGGCCGTCCGCGTCCGCCGGCGCTTGCTTCATGTCCGCGATCTGCGCCTTCCAGGCCGCGTGCGCCAGCACCAGCCCGCCCAGGTCGGCCAGGTCCTCGCCCAGCGTCAGCTTGCTGTTGATGCGGATGTCGTCGACCACCACGTACTGCGCGTACTGCCTGGACACGCAGGCCGCGCGCTGCTCGAAGGCCTTGCCGTCCTTCTTCGTCCACCAGTCGCGCAGGTTGCCCTTGGCATCGAACTGGCGGCCTTCGTCGTCGAAGCCATGGATCAACTCATGGCCGATGGTGCCGCCGGTGTTGCCGTAATTCGGCGCGTCGTCCATCCTGGGATCGAACAGCGGCGGCTGCAGCACGCCGGCCGGGAAGTTGATGTCGTTCATCTGCGCGTCGTAGTACGCGTTGACGGTCTGCGGCGTCATGCCCCATTCGCCGCGGTCCAGCGGCTTGCCGATCTTCGCGAGCTGGCGCTTGAGCTCGAACGCATTGCCGCGCATCACGTTGCCGGCGAAGTCGTCGCGCGCCACCGTCAGCGACGAGTAGTCGCGCCAGCGGTCCGGATAGCCGACCTTGTTGACGATCGCGTGCAGCTTCTCCTGCGCGCGCTTCTTCGTGGTCTCGCTCATCCAGCTCAGCGAGTTGATGCGCGCGGCCATCGCCTCCTCGATCTGGCGCGTCATCGTCAGCGTCTTGTCCTTCAGGTCGGGGCTGAAGTTGCGGGCGACGAACTCCTGGCCCAGCGCCTCGCCGAGCTGCGCGTCGACCAGCTCGACGCAGCGCTTCCAGCGCGCCTTGTTCTGCGGCACGCCCTGCAGTGTCTGGCCGAAGAACTCGAAGTTGGCCTGCACCACCGGCGCCGCCAGCGTCGGCGCCTGGCTGCTCAGCAGCTGCCAGCGCAGGTAGTCGCGCAGCTCCGCGGGGTCGCGCCGCGCCAGTTCCTTGGCCATGGCCTTGAAGAAGGCCGGCTCGGTCACGTTGAAGCTCTTGGCCGGGTCCAGGCCCAGCGCGCGCTGGTAGGCCGTCCAGTCGAAGCCGGGCGTCAGCGCCTGCAGGCCGGCGGCCTTCATCGGGTGGAAGCTCTTGTAGGGGTCGCGCTTGTCGACACGGCCCAGCGAGGCCTGCGCCAGCGCCGTCTCCAGCGCCATGACGCGGCGGGCCTGCGCCTGCGCGGCGGCGGGCGCGTCGCCCAGCAGCTCGAAGCTGCGCGCCACGTGGGCGACGAACTGGTCGCGCAGCTGGCGCGATTTCTCGTCGTCCTTGAAGTAGTACTCGCGGTCCGGCAGGCTCAGGCCGCCGGCGTAGGCGAAGGCGATCACCTTCGTCGAGTCCTTCATGTCCTGGCCCGAGGTGAAGCGGAACAGCACGCGCTCGTTGTTGGTGGCCAGGTGCAGCGCGGCCAGCAGCGCGGGCAGCTCGCGGCGGTCCTTCAGCGCCTCGATGCGCGACAGCAGCGGGCGCAGCGGCGCCAGCCCCTGCTGGTCGGCGGCCGGCTCGTCCATGCAGGCGGCGAAGTAGTCGCCCATGCGCGCCTGGTTGGCGCTGCGCGCCGGATCGGCGGCGGAGAGCTTGTCCAGCACGCCCCACAGGTAGCGCTGGTTCTCGTTGGCCATCTTGGCGTACACCGACCAGCGCGCCTGGTCCGGCGGGATCGGGTTGGCCGCCATCCAGCCGCCGCAGGCGTACTGGTAGAGGTCCTCGCAGGGATCGGCCGTGCGGTCCATCGCGGCCGTGTCCAGGCTGGGCGTGTAGGGCAGGCGGTCCAGCGGGCCTTCGGTGGCGACCGGGCCGTTGCCGAACGGAGCGGACGCCGCGCCAGCCGCGGCAGCGGCGGCGGTGTCTGACGTGGGCGCGCTGGCACTGGCGCAGGCGCCAAGGACGGCGGCCGCGACGAGCGCGGCCGCGGAGGTGCGGACAAAGGGACGGTTCATGGCCGACAGCGGGTGGTGATTGCTGGCGGGCATTCTCCGTCAGCCGTCCGCCGCCGCCGGGTGCCGAACGACACCCCGCGATTCGCCCGGCTGGCGGGTCATTTCGGGTTCTTGTTGAAGCGCTGCGCGAGTTCCACGGTCACCGGCAGGAACTGCGCCTCCCTCCCTGGAGCGATCGACACCTGCGCGCCGTCGATGCTTTTCGCCGCGGCGGGTGCCAAGGGCAGGCGCCCGGGTACCGGCGGTGCGCGGGTGGCCATCGGCGGGCGAGATCGCACGGACGGGTCCGTGGCCGTCCCCTGAGAGGTCGCCATCGTTTCCGTCAGGTCGCGGTGTGTCCAATACAGGTCGTTCTGGATGACGACCTCCTTCTCCTCTTCTTGCCGGGGCGGCGGAGATGCTTTGGAAGGCCCGGTGTGCTTGAACGGGTTCCAGTTGGAAAGCTTCGAGAAGAAGCCGGGCATGGACATGGGGGGCTCCGCGAAAGTGAAAGGGCGCGAGCGGCATCGCCGCTCGCGCCCCGTGAGTGGAGACCCGGCAGGAGAGACGCTCCCGCCCTGGCGATCATTGCGCGCTGAAAGCCGTGAGCGCCTTCGGGAACTTGAACAGCCACAGGTGGGTGAGGCGGTCCACTTCGTTGCCGCGCGTCACGCGCGACAGGACCGCGCCGGTGGCGCAGCTGCCGTCCTGCAGGATCACGCCGTTCGCATCGACGGTGCACTCGGTCGGATCGCCGGCGACGACCTTGCCCTTGGCATCGACCAGCACGGTCTTCAGGCCGAAGTCGTTGTCATTGATCAGCGCGAGCGTGTTGCCGTCGACGATGGCCAGGCCCTCGGCCTTCTCGGCCCTCCAGCCGGCGGCGTTCAGGTCCAGCAGCACCGTCTTCTTCAGCTTCACCACATTGGCCCAGGTCACCGCCGAGGGGGTCACGCCATCGATGCTGTTCTTCTCGAGCTCGATGCCGACATTGGTGATCTCGGTCGCATTGACCGGCAGCTCCACCAGCATCAGGAAGTTGCGCACCGCGCCCGTCGAATCAGCGCCCTGCTCGACGACGATGAACTTGCCGTTGCCCAGCGACACCAGGTCGCCCAGCTTGGCGCTGCCGGTGCGGTTGCGATCCCACTTGCCGCCCTTGGCGGCCAGCGGGTAGCTGAGCGGATAGGCGTAGAGCCTGGAGGTCTCGGTCTTCGGGTCGAACTCGATCCAGCGCGCGAACTGTGCGAAGTCGCGCACCTTGACCTTGTCGTTGGTCTTGCCGTCCTGGTCCAGGTCGCTGGTGTCGACGACCTCGACGCTCTTGCCGCCGGCGTCGACGGGGTCGATCGGGCTCTGCAGGAAGCCGTGGAGCTTGCCGGTGGCGGTGTCGAGCGACAGGCCTTCCATGCCGCGGTTCGGACGGCGGTTCTTGAGCACGTCGGGCAGGCTGCCGGCGCTGGTGCCCGGCGCATAGCGCTTGACCACCTGGAAGGTCGCCGCATCGATCTTGACGATGAAGGGGCCGTACTCGTCCGAGGTCCAGAACGCCTTGTTGGCGGCGTCATGGACCAGGGTCTCGGTGTCCAGGCCGTTCGCGTCGAAGCCGGACCTGGCCTGGTCGTACTTCATCGCGTCGTTGAGCGGCACCTCGGCGCTGCTGCCGACGGCGCCGAAGGGCAGCGGACGGCCGCTGACCTTGGCGCCATTGGGATTCTTCAGCGGCGTCAGGCTGGAGATGAGCGCGCCGTCCTTGCCCAGCGTGATCACGCCAATGGAGGGCGCGAAGCCCGGCGCGGGAAACATCTTGGTGGTCACGATGGCGCCGTTGTCGGGACGGGGCGCGTTGGGGCTGTCGCCATTGGGGCCGCGGTCGGTGATACCCCAGAACTCCATCGCGCCGTCGGCGTTGCGGCCCTTGTAGACCAACCCCGAGCCCACCGCCGGGTAGAAGCCCTTGGGGAAGTCCTTCTTCGCGTCGGCGTTGGCGCCCTCGTAGGGCACGTACTGGCTGTCGGCCGCGCGGATCTGGAATTTGGTGATCGCCACCGCGCCGCCGGCGCTGTCCTGCGTGGCGCTGCTCGTTTCCGACTTGCCCAGCAGGGTGGCCAGGGTGGATTCGTAGTGCTCGACCGCCGCGGCGCGGCGGCTGGCGTTCATCGCGCGAGCCGAGTAGGGCTGGCCGTAGGCGTCGTTCTGGCCGGCGGGCAGCAGGGCGGCGATGGCCTTGTCGAAGTCGTCGGAGGCGGCGGCGAAGTCCAGTGCCTTGGTGAAGGCGTCGTGGACCGCGGCCGTGATCCTGATGCCGTTGGTGGGGTCGTCGTCCTCGTCCAGCGCTTGCAGGAAGATCAGGCGGTTCTGCAGCTTGACGTCGGTCAGCGTGGCGGTGCCGGCCAGGTCGGCGGCAGTCACCGTCGCCGCGCAGGCGGCGGAGCCGACGGCGACGCTGCCGACGCTGAAGCTCACCGTGTCGCCGGGCTTGCACGAGAAACCACCATTCGCGCCGGTCTTGCCGCTCATGAGCGAGGGCAGGGCGAGGTAACTGACGCCTTCGACCGGCGCGTCGATCAGGCGAGCCTGCGTGGGCGCGACGAAGTCGGGTACGACGTAGGGGTCGCCGTCCTTGGTGTTGCAGGCGGTGAGCGCGGCGGCGGCGGTCAGCGTCATCAAGGACAGGCTCAGGCGGCGCAGGCGGACGGGCGTCTTCTTCATGTGGGTCTTTCGTGGCTCGGAGGAAACGCCCGGCCCTCCCTCGACAGGCCGTGGCGCGACAGGGCGGCACGCTAAGGACCAGCCGTTACAAGCTCGTGAAGACTCCGTCACGTTCCGGAAAGAAAGACAGCTCAGCACTGCGGAAGCTGTGGACAAAAGAAAGCCCCGGCGCCGCGTCCTGGGACGCGGGCCGAGGCCTTGGTCAGACGGCTGCAGAGGAGGGGATCAGCCGTTGACCTTGATGCGGTTGTTGACCGACTGGACGCCCTTGGCGGCCAGCGCCATCGAGCCGGCGCGATCACGCGCGGCCAGATCCGGCGCCGTGCCGTCCAGCGTGACGTGGCCATGGTCCGTCTCGACCTTCACGTCGAGCGCGCTCAGCTTCGGATCGCCGGCCAGCGCGGTCTTGATCGACGTGGTGATCTGCGCATCGTCAACGGCCTCGCCCACCTTGTTGGCGGTGTTCTCCATCTTGTTGCCCATCTTGTCCATCGCCTGGCGGGTGTCCGCCTTGGCTTGCTCGGACTTCTGCTCCATCTTGGAGATGCCGTCGTCCAGGCGCTGACCGGCGGTGCGGTCATCGTCCTCGCGGCCGCAGGCGGTCAGCGCGACGGCTGCCACCACGGCAGGCAGGACCAGGAGGAGGTGATGCGGGCGGGATGCATGCTTCATGACAAGGCTCCTTTCGCGGGGGTTTGCGCGGCCGTCGCGGCAGGCACCGAGGCCTGGCGACGCTTCGCGGACATTCCGCGGGTGGCCGCGGATCCATGCCCTCACTCTAGGAACTTCCCCTCGCACGCCGGGTCGGCTGGCGCCGGCACCGCCGGTCGCCCGGTATCCCGGCTGCCCGTAGGAGCCGGCCTACAACGGCACCCCGCCCGCCGGCGGCGCGCCGCCCTCGCCGGACGGCGCCGCGGCCATCCCCGGCATGCCCGGAATGGGGAAATCGATGCGCGCAATCTCCGGCTCGTCGCGCTTGAGCGGCAGCCAGGCCCGCACCTCGCAGCCCTGGCCCGGCGCGCTGCGCAGCCGCAGCTGACCGCGCTCGGCCTCCACCCGGAAACGCATCCCCAGCAGCCCGTGCGACCCCAGCGAGAGCCGCTCCGGATCGAAGCCCTGCCCGTTGTCCGTCACCGTCACCAGCGCCTGGGCGTACTCGCGCTTGAGCGCCACCGTGACCTCGGTCGCGTGGGCGTACTTGGCCAGGTTGGTCAGCGCCTCCTGCACCAGCCGGAACGCGGTCAGCTGCGCGCTCGGCGGCAGCTCCACCGACGGATCCAGCTCCATCCGGATCGGCACGCCCAGCCGCTCCGCCGTCTCCCGGCACAGGATCTCCAGCGCCGGCACCAGACCGAGCTGGTCCAGCGTCGACGGCCGCAGGTCCTCGATGATGCGGCGCTTGAGCGCGATACCGCTATTGAGCGTCTCGGTCAGATGGTTGAGCCGCTGCATCAGATCGGGCGCCCCGGCCTGCAGCTTGGGCCGCAACCGCGCCACGTCCAGCTTGGCCGCCGTCAGCAGCGCGCCGAGCTCGTCATGCAGGTCGCGCGCCAGGCGCGCGCGCTCGTCCTCGCGCGCGGTCTGCAGGTGGCGCGCGAGCTGCGTCAACTCGGCGGTCCGGCGCGAGACCTCGATCTCCAGCCGGTCGCGTTCGGCGCGCACCTCCTGCGCCTGGTCGGCGCGCTGCTGGTCCAGCGCCCGGCTCTTGCGCACGAACAGCACGAACACGATCAGGCTCAGCAGCGTCATGCCGGCCACGCCGATGCGGCTCAGCATCAGCGTGTCGTAGACCTGGCCGGTGCCCAGCGCGATGCGGCGGTTCTCGTCCGCCAGCAGCTCCGCCGAACGGCGCCGGATCTGCTCCATCTGGTCACGGCCGATGTCCGTCATCATCAGCTCCCGGCCGGCGTTCTCGCGCCCGTTCTCGTAGAGCTTGAGCACCTCCTGCAGCTCGCTGAGCTTGGCGCCCACGGCCGTGGCGATCTCCTTGCTGCGGCGCTCGGCGTCCTCGGCGCCGACCTGCGCGTACATCCGCTGCAGCGCGTTCAGACCCTGCGAGGCGTCCTCCGCGGCGAAGCGGTAAGGGTCCAGGTATTCCGGGCGCCGGGTGATCAGGTATCCCCGTTGCCCTGACTCCGCGTCGGTCACGCGGGCCATCAGCCGGAGCAGTTCCATCCGGGCCCGGCCCAGCGTGTCCAGGCGGTCCATCTGCGAGACGGCCCCGAAGTAGGCCAACTCGCTGATCAGGATCATCAGCAGGGCCACGAACACGCCCAGCGGCAAGGCCCAGGTCTTGCGGCCCAGGTTCGTGACGGTGTCCTTCAGACTCATCCTCTACACTCCCTCGAGCGATACGCTCACTAGACCATCGCCACCATGATCCGAATCGCCATCGTCGACGACCACGCGATTGTCCGCGCCGGGCTGCGGCAATTCCTCTCCGAACAAGTCGACCTGCGCGTCAGCGGCGAAGCCAGTTCCGGCCGCGAGGCGCTGGACCTGGTCCGCGCCGGCGAAGTCGACGTGATGCTGATGGACCTCTCGCTGCCCGACCAGAGCGGCGTCGAGACCCTGGCCGCCATCAAGGCCCGCAAGCCGGAACTCCCCGTCCTGATCCTCAGCGGCTTCCCCGAGACGCACTACGCCACCACGCTGCTGCGCCAGGGCGCCAGCGGCTACCTGAACAAGGAATGCGACCCCGAGGAGATCGCCACGGCGATCCGCACGGTGTTCCGCGGCCGCAAGTACATCACCCCCGCCGTGGCCGAGCTGCTGGCCGAAGGCCTGGGCGCCCCGGTCGACCAGGCGCCGCACGAGACGCTGTCCGAGCGCGAGCTGCAGGTCTTCCTGCGCCTGGCGCGCGGCGAGACGGTCGGCCACATCGCCGACGGCATGTCGCTCAGCGTCAAGACCGTGTCCACGTACCGGTCGCGCGTGCTGGAGAAGCTCGCGTTGAACACCAACAGCGAGCTGACGTATTACGCCCTCAAGAACGGGCTGATCGAGTAGCCGCATCGGCCAGTCCGCCGCAGTAGGCGAGCAGATCCTCGAGCTCGGCCGATTTGTCGAACACCTTGTGCGCGCCCAGCGCGAGGCAGCGCTGGCGCATGTCGGGCGTGGCGTAGTTGCTGAGCACGACGCGGTGCGCCTCGGGCATGCGCTCCAGCGCGGCGCGCAGGACATTCAGTCCGGTGCCCTGCGCCAGGAAGATGTCGATGATGAGCAGGTCGCAGCCGGGATGGTTCTCGGACAGCCAGCGCAGCGCGCCGGGCTCGTCGACCGCATGGCCGAGCACGCGCATGTCCAGCATCTCCTCGAGCGTGGCCACCAGGTTCTCCCGGATGACGGCGTTGTCCTCGACGAGGAAGCAGGTGAGGGCGGCGCTGGTGGAAGGGGCGTGGGCGTCCATGGGGGGCTCGCGGAACTGCTCGGAACCACAGGCGGGTGCGCGCGAACGGACGGGATGCGCAGGCACGCCGTCCGTTCGCGCGGCACGCCCGGAGGCGGTGGGTCAGGCCGCCGCCGGGCGCGGGATCGGAATCGTCTCACCGGCGCGCGCCAGGCGCGCCGATGGCATCAGTCGCTGGCGCGGCTTCAGTTGCGGATGGCGATCTCGTTCTTCACGCGCTTCACGCCCTTGACTTCGCGGGCCAGGCGCTCGGCGTCGGCCTTCTCGGTGGCGTTCTTGGCGAAGCCCGAGAGCATCACCTCGCCCTGCAGCGTCTCGACGTGGATGGAGCTGGCGTCGACGCTCTTGGCCTCGACGAACTTGCTCTTCACCGAGGTGGTGATGGCGGCGTCGTCGACGTACTCGCCGACCGTCGATTGACCGCGCGAAACGGCGCAGCCCGGCAGCAGCGTGAGGGCGCCCAGAGCAGTGGCCAGGGCGAGAACGGTGGCACGAATCATCATGTTGATCTCCTTGGATTGATGACAGGGCTCGGACTCACGCGGCGTGGCGGTCTGACGACACGACGGCAGGGGCCGGCTCGGCGAACGTCGCGGGGCGGTGGTCCAGCAGGTAGGGCAGCGCCGCCTCGAGTCCCAGGACCGGCTCGTGATCGCTGACGGCGGTCCACTGGACCTGGCAGGCGATCTCGTGCACGTGGAGGGCAAGGGAATGGTGGTCGGCGATACCCATCTGTCGGCTCCTTGAGCGCCCCGTGGCGCGCTGGAATTGACTCTACGTATCCCGAACAGCCGGCCCTGTCGTCCGCACCCGCGATGTTTTGTAGGACAAGCGGAGACGGGCTTGCCGACGGCGCGGATGGGGCTTTGTCCTACAGGGCCTCGCGCGCGGCCCCGACATCGCTGGGAACGGTCCGTGCCTAGGATGCCGGACATGGAAACGCTGGAACGTGTCAACGCCGATCTCCTGCTCTCGACGCCGCTGACGGTGGTCGCGCGGGGGCGGCTCGAATTCATGGCGGCCGACGGCCTGAGCCGGGAGCAGGAGCTGGCGCTGGTGATCCCGCGCAGCCGCTGCGATGGGGATCGTCCGTTGTGGCCGGCGCTGATGTCGGCGGCCGCCGAGCACTGGCATCGCTGCCCGGGCTGCGCCCGGCGCCTGGAAGTCTGCATCGACGGCGAATGGCAGACGCTGCTCACCGCACAGGCCTCTTGACCGGCCGCACGGGCTTAACGCTGGCCTCAGGGTCGTCCTGGCGCGGACGCGGATAATCCGCCGCTGGCCGATCACGGCCTGACGACGATGATCCGACGCTCTACCCGCCTTCCTTCGACCCGACTGATTGCTTCCCGCCTCTGGATGGCCGCGGCTGCCGCGGCGCTGGTGCTGACCGGCTGCGGCACGTTCGGGTCCGGCGCGGCCCGCAAGGGCTCCGTGTACCAGAACGAGCGCTTCGCGGCGGACGAGACCTACTCGCGCCTGTTCGACGCCAGCGTGCACGACACCTGCGAGGCGGCGCGGCGGGCGCTGCTGAGTCAGGGCTATGTGATCAACACGGCGACCTCGGACTCGATCACCGGCGCGAAGCGCTTCCAGCCGGGCGGCGAGGAGCACGTGGAGATCAGCTTCACGATCGTGTGCGTGCCCGAAGGCGGCGGCGGCAAGCTGGCGACGGCCTATGTGTCGGCACTGCAGGACCGCTACAGCATCAAGCGCAGCGCGAATTCGACCAGCCTCGGCGTGAGCGCGCTGGGCTCGATCTCAGTGCCGCTGTCGTCGACGTCGGAATCGCTGGTCAAGATCGCCTCCGAGACCATCCCGGCGGGGCAGTTCTACGACCGGTTCTTCGCGCTGATGCAGCGCCTGCTCAAGGACCAGGGGACGGCGGAACCGCCAGCCGAGGACAAGACAGGCGGTTGATCGGTTCGGGCGTTACGCCAACCACAAGCGACAACCCACCGAAGGGTGGGTCATCTCGTGATCACTCCCCCGCCGTTCCCTGCGGCTTCTCCGCGGTGCGGGTCTTCTCGAGCACCAGACCGCGGCGTTCCAGCAGCGGCTGGATCTGCGGCTCGTGGCCGACCACGCCTCGGAACAGCGCCAGCGCATCCTGGCTGCCGCCCTGCGACAGCAGCTTCGCGCGGAACGCGTCGCCCAGCTCGCGCTTCAGGCCGCCATTGGCCTTGAACCACTGCACCGTGTTGGCGTCCAGCACCTCGGACCACACGTACGCGTAGTACCCCGCCGCGTAGCCGCCCATGATGTGGCTGAAGTAAGGCGTGCGATAGCGCGGCGGCACGGCGTCGTAGTCGTAGCCTTCCTCGCGCAGCGCCCTCGCCTCGAAGGCCATCACGCCCTCGGCGGACGGAATCTGGTCCGGCGGCAGTTGATGCCAGCGCTGATCCAGGCTCGCGGCGCTCAGGTACTCCGTCGTGGCGAAACCCTGGTTGAACTGCTTCGCCGCCAGCACCTTGTCCAGCAGCGCGCGCGGCATCGGCTCGCCGGTCTTGTAGTGTTTCGCGTAGTTCGCCAGCACGCTCGGCCAGTCCGCCCACATCTCGTTGACCTGCGACGGGTACTCGACGAAGTCGCGCGGCACCTTGGTGCCAGCCATGCTCGGGTACTTCACGTTCGAGAACATGCCATGCAGCGCATGCCCGAACTCGTGGAACATCGTGTTCACCTCGTCCCAGGTCAGCAGCGTCGGCTTGCCGTCCGCCGGCTTGGGGATGTTCAGGTGATTCGCCACCACCGGCTTCTGGTTCAGCAGACCGCTCTGATCGACATAGGCGTTCATCCACGCGCCACCGCGCTTGGACGGCCGCGCATACATGTCGGCGATGAAGATCGCCAACTGCGATCCGTCCGCGTTGAACACGTCGTAGACCAGCACGTCCGGCTGGTACACCGGCAGGTCGTGGCGCTCCTTGAACTTGAGCCCGTACAGCTGGCCGGCCGCGTAGAACACGCCGTTCTCCAGCACGTTCTTCATCTCCAGGTAGGGCTTGAGCTGCGTTTCGTCGAAGCCGTACTTCTCGGCCCGCAGCTTCTCGCTGTAGAAGCTCCAGTCCCACGCCGCCAGCTTGAACGACGGCTCGTGCTTCGCCGCCTGCTCGCGATCGATGATGGCCTGCAGCTCGCCGCCCTCGCGGCGCGCGGCGCCGACCGCCGCGGGCGCCAGCTGGCGCAGCATCGTGTTGACCGCCTGCTGGTTCTTGGCCGTCTCGTCCTTCAGCACGAAGTCCGCATGCGAGGCGAAGCCCAGCAGCCGCGCGCGCTCGCTGCGCAGCGTGACCACGCGCGACACCAGCGCCGTGTTGTCGAAGGCATTGCCGCGCGAACCCCGCTCGACCGAGGCCTCATAGATGCGCTGGCGCAGCGCCCGGCTCTCGAGCTGTGACAGCACCGGCTGTCCGGTCGTGTTGAGCAGCGCGATCAGGTACTTGCCGTCCTGCCCGCGCGCCCTGGCCGCGGCCGCCGCGGCGGCGATCTGCTCGTCGCTCAGGCCCTTGAGCTCGTCGGCGCTGTCCACGATCACCGCCGAGTCGTTGACCTCGGCCAGCACGTTCTGGTTGAAGCGCGCGCCCAGTTGAGCCATTTCGGCGTTGATCGCCTTCATGCGCGCCTTGCCGTCGTCGTCCAGCTTCGCGCCGGCGCGCAGCAGCTGGTTGTAGTGGCGCTCGATCAGGCGCTGCTCGGCGGCGCCCAGTCCCAGCGACGCGCGCCGCTGGTACAGCGACTCGACGCGCGCGAACAGCTTGGGATCGAGCTGGATCGCGTCCCGGTGCGCGGCCAGTCTGGTCGCGTAATCGGCCTGCAGCTTCAGCCGCGCCGGATTGGCATCGGCGCCGGTCAGGCTCATCAGCAGCGTCACCGCGCGGCCCAGCGTGGCGCCGCTGCGCTCCAGCGCCACGATGGTGTTGTCGAAGGTCGGCGCCTTGGCGTTGCCCGCGATCTCGCCGACCTCGGCCAGATGCTCGGCCATGCCCTGATCGATCGCGGGACCGATGTCGGCATCACGGATCTTGTCGAAGGGCGGGTACTGCAGCGGCAGCGTGCTGGGCGCGAGCAACAGGTTGACGGCCGAGGGCTCGGCCGGCTGGACGGCGGCGGCCGGCGCGGCGGCGGAAGCCGTGGTCTGCGCCAGCACCGGCGCGGCGATGGCCACGGTGGCGGCCAGGACGAAAGGAATCCTCATGGGAACGCGCCCGCTTGCCGCGAGCGTCCTGTTGTGCGGAAAGCCGTCACCTTAGCCGATGACTCGCGCGAAACCGAAGGCCACGGGCGTCGTCCGCCCCTGTGGCGAACCCGATCCGGGACAACCCTGAACCCAGCGCGCCCAAGCGCCGCCGGATTCATTGGCGATTAGCATGGCCGCTCGCTGCGCCCGCACGCGCGGGTTCCCGTTGAAGCCTCCTCCGCCATGTCCGAACCCACCTTCCAATGGGCCCTGATCGGCCCCGGCTCGATCGCCCACCGCTTCGCCGAAGCCGTCGCCCGCCTCGACGGCTGCCGCCTGCACGCGGTGTGCGGCCGGGACGCCCATCGCGCCCGCCAGTTCGCCGAGCGCTGGTCGCAGGCCGGTGACCCGCCCGTGCTCGCTCACACCGATCCGGCCGCCGTCATGAACGATCCGGCCGTCGATGGGGTCTACGTCGCGACGCCGCACGGCCAGCATTTCGAGTACGTCCTGGCCGCATTGCAGGCCGGCAAGGCAGTGCTGTGCGAAAAGTCGCTGGTGCCCAACCAGGAGATGGGCCGCCGGCTGGTGGAGGCCTCGCGCGCGCATCGCGCCTTCCTGATGGAGGCGGTGTGGACGCGCTTCCTGCCGATCTACCAGGAGCTCGCCGCCTGGCTGCGCGCGGGCCGCATCGGCGCGCTGCGCGGCCTGCAGTCGAGCTTCTGCTTCCCCGCGCCCTACGACCCGGACAGCCGCCTCTTCAGCCCGGCGCTGGCCGGCGGCGCGCTGCTGGACGTCGGCATCTACAACCTCACCGCCACGCGCTGGGTGCTGCAGCACGCGCTCGGCGAGGTGCCGCCGCTGGTGGACCTGCAGGTGAAGGCGGCGCTTGCACCCACCGGCGTCGACGCCCGGCTGGCGGTGGCGCTGGACTTCGGCGGCGGGCTGGTCTCGCAGTTCCACTGCGCCATCGACACCTTCGCGCCCAACACGCTGCAGGTGCTGGGCGAGTCCGGCGCCATCGTGCTGCCCGAGACCTTCTGGGAAGCCACCCGCGCCCAGTTGCTGCCCGCGCGCGGCATGGCCGAGACGATCGAGCGCCCCTTCGAGATCAACGGCTTCGAGAACGAGATCCGTGAAGCGATGCGCTGCGCGCGCGCCGGCGAGATCGAGAGCCCGGTCGTGCCGCACGCGGAGACGCTGGCGGTGCTGGGCTGGATGGACCGCATCCGCGCGCTGGCCGGCGTGCGCTCCCCCTTCGACGACGCGTTCCCGCCGCGCTGAGCCGCGGCACCGGCCCCTCGCGCGCCGCCCCACCCGGACGAGAGCCCCGATGGACACACGCCCCGCCGCCCTTTCCACCGCCCCTTCCGCCGAGTTCTCCGAGTCGATCCCCGTGCCGCTGCCCGACGACCCCGGACTGCGCATCGAGCGCGCCTCCCCGGACGATCTGCCGCGCATCGAGAACCTCATGCAGTTCTACAACTACGACCTCAGCGAGTGGACGCCGGTGGCGTTCGCGCCGGAGGGCCGGTATCAGCTGCGGCCCAAGGCGCCGTACTGGGCGCAGCCGGACGTGCATCCGTTCGTGATCTGGCACGGCGCGGAGCTGGCCGGCTTCGCGGTGGTCGACGGCGAGTGCGAGGACCCCGGCTCCGACCACAACATGGGCTACTTCTTCCTGGCGCGCGGCTATCGCGGCCACGGCCTGGCGGCGCGCGCGGCCAGCGAGCTGCTGGCGCGCTTCCCTGGCCGCTGGGAGATCTACCACCTGATGGCCAACACGCCGGCCGCGCAGTTCTGGCCCGGCGTGATCCGCGGCCGCGCCGCCGGCGAGATCGTGCGCGAGGTGCGCGGCCTGCACGGCGACGACTGCTGTCTCTACCGCTTCACCGTGGCGCCGCCGCCCGGCGCCTGAGCCGCGCGCACCCGCCCCTCCCGCGCTTGCGTCCTTTCCGCCCTTCATCGACCCGTTCCAAGGACACCGCCATGCAGCTCATCGGCATGCTCGACTCCCCTTACGTCCGCCGCTCGGCGATCGCGATGCTGTTGCTCGGCCTGCGCTTCGAGCACCGCTCGCTGTCGGTGTTCCGCACCTTCGACGAGTTCAGCCGCATCAACCCTGTCGTCAAGGCGCCGACCTTCGTCTGCGACGACGGCACGGTGCTGATGGACTCGACACTGATCCTGCAGTACGCGCAGTCGCTCTCGCCCGGCCGCGCCTTGCTGCCGCCGAGCGATCCGGCGCTCAAGCGCGCGCTGCGGCTCACGGGCCTGGCACTGGCGGCCACCGACAAGAGCGTCCAGGCCGTCTACGAGCAGCAGCTGCGCCCCGGCGACAAGCAGCATGCGCCCTGGCTCGACCGCGTCAGCGGCCAGCTGCGCGCCGCGCTGCTGGAACTGGAAGCAGAGGTGAAGAAGGCGCCGCTGTCCGCCGAGCGCGATGCGATCGGACTGGCGGGCGTGACGATCGGCGTGATGTGGGCGTTCGCGCGGGAGATGACGCCGGAGCTGCTGCCGCCGGCCGAGCAGTTGCAGACGCTGATCGCCTATGCGACCGAGGTCGAGCAACTGCCCGAGTTCCGCGCCGCGCCTCATGGCGACGGCATCGTCCAGCCGGTGGGCGGCTGAAGGGGCTCAGCGCGCGAGGGGCGACGCCGCCGTGGTGCCCGCCGCGGGCAGGCGCTTGATCAGCTGGTTCAGCACCAGCGCGATCACGATCAGCACCGTCAGGCCCAGCGCCCAGCCAATCCAGACCACCGGCACCAGCCAGCCGATCGCGGTGCCCGCCATCGGCGCGCCGGCGCCGGCCATCTCCATCAGCCATCGCACCACGTCCTGCGCGAACTCGAGCAGGCCGGTGTCGAGGAAGGGCTCCACCCAGCCGGGGAACTTGAACTCCACGGCGGCCTTGCCGAGTTCGGCCGCGCGGCCGGTGGAGAGCGCCTCCACCGTCCAGCGCACCAGGCTGGCCGCGATCCAGGCCAGGCCGCTCCAGAGCAGCGCGAACAGGCCGGTCACGGACCACAGGAAGGTCTTCATCGCTGGCTCCGCGCGCTCGTCAGTCGTCGCTCGAGCCGGCGAAGCCGAAGATGCTCAGCAGGCTCGTGAACAGATTGAACAGCGACACGAACAGGCTGACGGTGGCCATCACGTAGTTCCGCTCGCCGCCGTTCACGATCATGCTGGTGTGGAACAGGATCATGCCCACCGACAGCAGCGCCACGACGCCCGAGACCACCATCGCCAGCATCGGCAGCTGGAAGAACAGGTTCGCCAGCGAGGCCAGCAACGCGATGATCATGCCGGCGAACAGGAAGCCGCCCATGAAGCTGAAGTCCTTCTTCGTCGCCAGCACGTAGGCCGACAGCACCAGGAAGGTCGCGCCGGTGGTGCCCAGCGCCATCGCGATCGTGGTGGCGCCGCCGGGCAGCGTCAGGATGGCGCTGAGCAGCGGGCCCAGCGTGTAGCCCATGAAGCCGGTCAGCGCGAAGACCAGCGGCACCGAGGCGGCGGAGTGCTGCGTCTTGTGGATCGCGAACAGCAGGCCGAAGTAGCCGATCAGCGTCAGGATCATGCCGGGCGCCGGCAGCTTGAACGCGACGGCCGCGGCCGCCACCGCGCCGCTGAACAGCAGCGTCATCGACAGCAGCGCATAGGTGTTGCGCAGCACGCGCGCCACGTCGGCGCGCTGGCTGAAGACCGAATCGCCACCGCTGGCGGTGGCGGGCGTCCAGGCCGTGGGGGACGCCGGATGTCGTTGGAAGTCGCTCATGAGGGTCTCCTTGATCCGAGGTGAGCCGATGGACTGCAGGCGCGCTCGCGCACGCATGAGGGGCCACCTTAGCGCCGCTAGAAGTTCGAAGAAACCTGCTTCTCTCTCATTCTTCGGCAGTAATTTCCGATTCGCTTTCAACTGGCTGGATCGACATGCCGCGCCGCTGCAGCAGCTTGGCCACCAGCGGGTGGTTCTGCCCGCGGCGGGAGTAGATGGCGTGGACGTCCTCCATCACCTCGCTCTGTCCCAGCAGGTGCAGTCCGGCCATCATCGAGAGGTCGTCGGCACCCAGCCGGCTCACCGGGAACACGCCCAGGCCGCGGGCGGCGAACACGCTCATCAGCGCGCTGTCCTCGAACTCGCCCACGATCTGCGGCCGGATGTGGTGCTGCTCGAACCAGCGCTCCAGGCTTGATCTCAGCGACGCGTGGCGGGTCGGCAGCAGCACGGGCAGCGACTCCAGCACGTGCGGGAAGGACTTGCCCGGCATGCGGCGGGCGCGCTCGATCAGCTCCGCCGGCCCATACCAGTCCACCGGCGTGCTGGCCAGCAGCTGGCTGGTGATGCGCAGCGTCGGATTGACGGGGGCGGGCTGGTCGGTGAGGACCAGGTCGAGGTGATGGAGCGCAAGTTCGCCCACCAGTTGATCGACCTCCCCCTCGTGGCAGACCAGGCGCAACTGAGGCGTGTCCAGCACCGGCGCCAGCAGCGCATGGGCGGCCAGCTTCGACAGGCCGTCCGACAGGCCCACCGACAGACGCTGCACCCGCTGGGTCGCGGCTTCGTGCACCTCATGCGGCACCATCTGGCCGATCTGGAAGATCTCCTCGGCGCGCGCGAAGGCGGCCTGGCCGGCTTCGGTCAGCACCAGGCCGCGGCCTTCGGGCTTGAGCAACTGGTGGCCGAGGGCGCGCTCCAGTTCGCGCACCTGGGCGCTGATGGTCTGCACCGCCATGCCCAGCCGGTCCGCGGCCCGGGCAAAGCCGCCTTCCTTGGCGACGACCCAGAAGTAGTGCAGATGACGGTAGTTGAGGGTGGACATGGCGGGGCCTCCGAAAAAGACGAACCGGGATGATAAGCAGCTTCGCTTAAACGGAAGTTAAGAACGTCTTCACGAAGGTTTTTTCGACAGGATCGCCGACCCGGGTCAGGTGGAGTCGCAGCCCCTGTCGGCTCGGTTCTCTGCGCGCTGGACGCGCACATCTTCACAGCTTCTTGACATCAAGCTTCGCTTCTTGTGCGGCTGGCGGCTCGGAAAAACAGAACGCGCCAGCGGCCTGCCGGCCGCGGCGCGTTCGTTGGCGGCGGCTTCAAGCCGCCGCGAGAGGCCTTGGCCGATCAGATCGCAGCCAGGCCTGCCTTCAGGTCATCGCGCAGGTCCTCGTGGTCCTCGATGCCGGCGGAGATCCGCACCAGCGAGTCGGTGATGCCCAGGCGCGCGCGCGTCTCCACCGGGATCGACGCATGGGTCATCAGCGCGGGCAGCGAGATCAGGCTCTCGACGCCGCCCAGGCTTTCCGCCAGCGAGAAGATCCGCACGCGCTCCAGGAAGCGGCGCGCGCCGGCCAGGTCGGTGTCCAGCTGCACGCTGATCATGCCGCCGCCGCCGCGCATCTGGCGCTTGGCCAGGGCCAGCTGCGGATGGCTTTCCAGTCCCGGGTAATGGACGCGGCGCACCTTGGGCTGCGCCTCCAGCCAGCGGGCGAGTTCCAGCGCGCTCTCGTTGTGGCGCGCCATGCGCAGCGCCAGCGTCTTGAGCCCGCGCAGCGCGAGGAAGCTGTCGAACGGGCCGGCGATCGAGCCCACCGCGTTGTGCAGGAACTCGAGCTGCTCGCGCAGTGCCGCCTGGCGCTGCTCGCCCCCGACCACGACCACGCCCGAGATCACGTCGCTGTGTCCGTTCAGGTACTTGGTGGCCGAATGCATCACCGCGTCGAAGCCCAGTTCCAGCGGCCGCTGCGACCAGGGGCTGGCGAAGGTGTTGTCGGCGATGGCCAGCGCACCGTGCTCGCGCGCGATCTTCGCGACGGCCGCCAGGTCGGTGAGCTTGAGCAGCGGGTTGCTGGGCGTCTCGATCCAGATCATCTTCGTCTCGGGCCGCAGCGCGGCGCGGACGTTCTCCGGGTCGCTGCTGTCGACGTAGGTCACCTGCAGGCCGGCGCTGCGCTTGCGCACGCGCTCGAACAGCCGGTAGCTGCCGCCGTAGAGATCGTCGCCCGCGACGATGTGCGAGCCCGCCTCCAGCGTGTCCAGCACCGTGGCCATCGCGGCCAGGCCGGACGAGAACGCATAGCCCTGCGCGCCGCCTTCGAGGCTCGCGATCGCGCGCTCATAGGCCTGGCGGGTGGGGTTGTGGGTGCGGCCGTACTCGTAGCCCTGGTGCACGCCGGGGCTCTGCTGGCGATAGGTCGAGGTCGCGTAGATCGGCGGCATGACGGCGCCCGTCAGCGGATCGGGATGCTGGCCGCCGTGGATGGCGCGCGTGTCGAAACGCAGGCTGGCGTCGGAAGGGTGGTCGTTGTTGTTGGGGGACTGGCTCATGACAAGCCCTTTCGCAGGTGGTTCAACAGGTCGAAGCGGGTGACGAGGCCGTAGAAGCCGCGATCGTCGGCGATCACGGCCACCAGGCCCTTGCGCAGTTGGGCGATCAGGTCGGACAGCGGCGCGCCCGGGGGCAGGGTCTGCACATCATGACTCATCGCGCTGTCGACGCTGTCCTTGAAGTGGCGCGCGTCCATGTGCATCTGCGCGAGCAGGTCGGACTCGTCGAGCAGGCCGACCAGCCGGCCCTCGCGCAGCACCGGCAGTTGCGAGACCTCGGCCTGGCGCATGCGCGAGAAGGCGGTGGCCAGCGTGTCGTCGGGGCTGACGCTGACGACGGCGCCGTCCTCGGCGCGGCGCGCGATGAGGTCGCGCAGATCGCCCTTGGTGGCGCGCTTGAGCAGGCCCTGGTCGAACATCCACGGGTCGTTGTAGACCTTGGACAGATAGCGGGTGCCGGTGTCGCAGACGAAGGTGACGACGCGCTTGGGCGTGGTCTGCGCGCGGCAGTATTTCAGCGCCGCGGCCAGCAGCGTGCCGGTGGAGGAGCCGGCCAGGATGCCCTCGGCGCGATAGAGGTCGCGCGCGGTGGAGAAGCTCTCCTCATCGGTGATCGCGTAGGCATGGCGCACGCCGCTGAGGTCGGCGATGGGCGGGACGAAGTCCTCGCCGATGCCCTCGACCGCCCAGGAGCCGGCCTCGCCATAGCTGCCCTTCTCGACGAAGTCCTTGAGGATGGAGCCGGCCGGATCGGCGAGCACCAGGTCCAGGCCCGGGCGCACCTTGGCGAAGAAGCGCGACAGCCCGGTCAGCGTGCCGCCCGAGCCGACGCCGCAGACCAGCGCGTCGATGCGGTGGCCGACCTGCTGCCAGATCTCGGGGCCGGTGGTGGTCTCGTGCGCGAGCGGGTTGTTGGGGTTGTTGAACTGGTCGGCGTACCAGGCGCCGGGGATGTCCTGGACCAGGCGCGCGGCGCGGTCCTGGTAGTAGTCGGGGTGGCCCTTGCCGACATCGGAGCGGGTGATGTGGACCTCGGCGCCGAGCGCCTTGAGCTGCAGCACCTTCTCGGCGGACATCTTGTCGGGCACGACCAGCGCCACACGATAGCCCTTGGCGCGGGCCACCAGCGCCAGTCCCAGGCCGGTGTTGCCGGCGGTGGCCTCGACGACGGTGCCGCCGGGCGGCAGCAGGCCGTCGCGCTCGGCGGCCTCGATCATCGACAGGCCGATGCGGTCCTTGATCGAGCCGCCGGGGTTCTGCGACTCGAGCTTGAGGAAGAGCTGGCAGGGGCCGGTGTCGAGCCGGTTGACGGGGACCAGCGGCGTGTTGCCGATGAGGTCCAGCACGGCGGGGCGGTCGGGCCGCTGCGGTCCCTGGTTGATGGCGGTGGAAGTCGTCTCCGTGGCACTCATGCGGGCTCCTTGTGATCCTGATGGGATGAACCCGGACGACGGCAGGGATGGCGCCGGCGCCGGGCGAACCGGGCAGCTTATCGCCGCGCTGCCGCTCGAGGGCGGGCCTCAAGCGCGGTTGCCGCAGCAGCTTATCCGCTTCGCTTCGTTCCCGGCGCGGCGGCGCGCCCCTACCCTTCGTCCATGTCGTCCAGCATGAGGAAGCCCAAGACCCAGCCATGAACTGAACCTTGTCATCCGATGCGAGCAGCGCCCCGGCTTCGGCCGGGGCGTTTGTTTTTGGGAGCGGCACCACTGGAGTCGGTGGGCATCGCCGGCAGCGGCATAGGAACAGGCCACTGACGAGACGGCCGAGGCGGCGCAAGCTTGCGCACTTCTCAAACGCATTCCAAGGACAGACATGATCAACGAAGCCCTGTGCCAGCGCGCACTCGAGGTCGCGGATCAGCCGATGAGCCGCGAGCAGCTCATCAACACGGCGCTGCGCTGGTTCATCGCCCGTCAGGCCCAACTGCGTCTGGCCGCGATGGGCGGCATCGCTCCCGACCTGCCCGACATTCCACGCCGCCGGCAGGAGCCGGAGGATGAGAGGGAACTGCAATGATGAAGGTCGTCGTGGACACCTCCGTCTGGATCGACCACTTTCGCCGTGTCAATCCTTCGCTCCTGGCGCTTCTCGAACTGGATGTCGTGCTCGCGCATCCCATGATTCTTGGAGAGCTTCGCTGCGGCACCTTGCCTGAGCCGCGTACGACCGCGCTCGCCACACTGGAGGACCTGGAGTCGAGCGCCCCGGTTGACGTGAACGAAGTGATCGAGCTGATCGAAGGGCAACGGATCTTCGGCAAGGGATGCGGGCTGGTCGACATCTCCCTGCTGATGTCGACGCTGAAGACGCCGGGGGCGCGTCTTTGGGCAACGGACAAGCGCTTGGCGGCGCTCGCGAAGCGCTTGGGCGTCGCTCACGCCGAGACGCCGGCGAGAGCGCATGAGCGCAATGACAGGGCTCTTATCGCTGCATGCCCCACCGTCTGATCGTGACGCGCTCGACGGCGCTGAAGATCAGCCGCTCGACCAGCCATCCGATCAGGATCACCAGCGCCAGGCCCGCGAAGACGCGATCCGTCATCAACTCGTTGCGGTTCTGGAAGATGTACCAGCCGAGCCCGCCCTGACCGGACGAGGCGCCGAAGAAGAGCTCGGCAGCGATGAGGGTCCGCCACGCGAAGGCCCAGCCGACGCGCAGGCCCGACAGGATGGACGGCAGCGCCGCCGGCAGCAGGATCTGCGCCACATAGCGCGGCCCCGCCAGACCATAGTTGCGCCCCGCCATCCGCAGCGTCTCCGGGACGGAGGCGAAACCCGCCGAGGCGGCCAGCGCCAGCGGCCACAGCACCGCGTGCACGAGCACGAAGATCAGGCTTCCCGCGCCGAGTCCGAACCACAGCAGGGCCAGTGGCAGCAACGCGATCGCGGGCAAGGGATTGAACATCGCCGTCAGGCTCGAGAGCAGGTCGCGTCCCCAGCGAGAAGAGGTCGCGAGCGCCGTCAGTCCGAGCGCGAGCACCACACCCAGCACATAGCCCTGCAGCAGCAGCTTCAGCGAGATCGCCGCGCGCAGCAGCAGCTCACCGCCGGCCAGCCCCTCCCACAGCGCCCGGACCGCGGCGGTGAAGGTCGGCAAGAGCAGGTCGTTGTCGGCGATCCGGGCGGCGACTTCCCACAGCGCGGCCAGCAGTGCGAGCAACGCGGCCTGCCGCCAGGCGCTCTCCGCATTTCCCCCTCGGCCCCGCCAGAGGGAGAGGGCGGAGTGAGGAGTCTCCGTGGGGGCGAGTGCGTGGACCGCGTCCAGCGCGATCTCGCGCTCCGTCCGCACGGGCGGGTCGGAAGGCCGTGGCGTCGGCAAGGCGGTGACGGTCATGCGGCGCGCTCCTCGCCGAACAGCAGCCGTTCAATGCGAACGGCCTGCGCGGCCCGCTGCGACGCGCTCAGCCCTTGAGCGTTCAACTCCGCGCGAACGCGGCCCGGATGCGGCGACAGCACCAGCACGCGATGGCCGACGATCAGCGCCTCCTCGATCGAATGCGTCACGAACAGCAGCGTGAAGCGTTCCTGCTCCCACAGCGCCAGCAGCTCGTCCTGCATCCGCCGGCGCGTCAGCGCATCGAGCGCCGCGAAGGGCTCGTCCATCAGCAGGACGCGCGGCTTCATCGCCAGCGCCCGCGCGATCGCGACGCGCTGCTTCATGCCGCCGGAGAGCTGATGCGGATACGCCGACTCGAAACCCGTCAGTCCCACCCGTGCCAGCCAGTCGCGTGCCCGTTCCCGCGCTTGCTTGCGCGGCAACGTCCCAGAGGCGATCAGCGGGAACGCGACGTTCTCCAGGACCGTCTTCCAAGGCGGCAGCTGGTCAAACTCCTGGAACACCGCAATGCGATCCGGCCCCGGCCCGGTGACCGGCACGCCGTCCACGAGGATCCGTCCCTGCGCCGGCGCGATGAAGCCGCCAACCGCCTTCAGCAACGAGGACTTCCCGCAGCCCGACGCCCCCAGCAGCACGAAGCGCTCCGAGGCCAACACGTCGAATCCGACGCGATGTGTCGCGCGGACGATGCCGCGCTCACCGCGGTACTCGAGGCTGACGTCCTCCACCCGCAGGCGCGCCTGCCAAGCCTGCGGCGCCAGGCCCTCGCACGCACCGCAAACCGGCTGCGCATCCTGCGCGTCCGGCGTCCCGAGCCGCTCCAGCACCGCGCTCATGCTCAGCTCCCGGCCGCGTTGTGCGGGTCGTCGAAGAAGTAATCCTGTGCCGACGCCGGCTTGTTCTTGATCGCGCCGATGCGGTGCATGAAGCTCGCCAGCGCGAAGGTGTTCTGCGGCGTGATCTTGAACTGCACCTCCGGATTGCGGATCACCTTCAGCAGCAACTCCTTGGGCACCTTGGAGTTCTCGTTGCGGATGTAGATATCGGCGGCGCGCTCGGGGTTCTTCGCGATGAAATCCGCCGCTTCGGCGAGCGCGCCGAGGAAGGCCTTGTAGGTCTTCGGGTTGTCGCGCCGGAACTTCTCCGTCGTGTAGAGCACCGTCGCCGATGCCGGCCCGCCCAGCACCTCGTAGCTGCTCAGCACCACATGCACGCCGGGGTTGCCGGCCAGGCCCTGCTCCTGGAACGGCGGGTTGCCGAAGTGGGCATTGATCTCGGTGCCGCCCTTGATCAGTGCGGCGGTCGCCTCGGGATGCGGCAGCGCCACCTGCAGCCGGTCGAGCTTGTTGAACTGCGCGTCGCCCCAGCGCTTGGCCGACGCCAGCTGCAGGATCCGCGACTGCACGGACACGCCCACCGCCGGCAGCGCGATGCGGTCCTTGTCGCTGAAGTCGTCGATGGTCCTGACGTTCGGGTTGCTGCTGGTCAGGTAGTACGGGAAGTTGCCCAGGGACGCGATGCCGCGCACGTTCTGCCGTCCCTGCGTCTTGTCCCACAGCGTCAGCAGCGGCCCGACGCCCGCGCCGGCGATGTCGATGCTGCCCGACAGCAGCGCCTCGTTGATCGCCGGACCGCCCGAGAGCTGCACCCGCTCGACCTGGATGTCGACGCCGGCCGCCTTGCCATGCTTCTCGATCAGCCGCTGGTCCTGCGCGACGTTCAGCAGCAGGTAGACGATGCCGAACTGCTCGGCGATGCGGATCCGGCCTTCGGCGCGGGCGGACAGCGCCGACAGGGCCAGGCTCGCAGCCACCGCGCCGGTCAGCAGCGCGCGCAGCGACACGCGCCGGGAAGAGGGGGAGGTCTCGTGCTTCATGCGGGAACGTCGCCTTCGATGGTGGTGCGATGCAGATGCCGGCGCAGGTGGTCCGGGCAGCCGGCCGCCAGGTGCAGCAGCGAGCGGTTGTCCCAGAACACCAGGTCGTGCGGCTGCCAGCGATGGCGGTAGACGATGCTGTCGCGGCTGCTGTGCTCGAACAGCTGGGCGAGCAGGTCGCGGCTCTCGTCCTCGGGCAGGCCGAGGATTCGCGTCGTGAAATGCTCGCTGACGAACAGCGCGCGCCGGCCCGTCTCGGGATGCGTGCGCACGACCGGCTGCGGCACCGGCTTGACCTCGGCGATCTGCGCCGGCGTCAGCTTCGGGCGCCAGGGGTTGCGGGCGCGCAGCTCCTCGTAGCGGGCCAGGTAGCTGTGCTCGGCGCGCTTGCCGGCGATCGCCGTCTTCAGCGCGAGCGGCAGGCCGTCGTAGGCCAGATGCTGGTTCGCGAACAGCGTGTCGCCGCCCTGCGCGGGGAGTTCCTGCGCATGCAGCAGCGAGCCCAGGCTGGGCCGCTCCTTGTACGAGAGATCGGAATGCCAGTACTGCCCGGCGTCGCCCAGCCCGATGGGCTGCCCCTGCGCGTCACGGACATTGGAGACCTGCAGGATCTCCGGGAAGCCGGGCAGCTGGAAGTTGCGCAGCACGTGAATCTGCAGCGGCCCCCAGCGGCGGCTGAACGCGATGTGCTGCGCTGGCGTGATGCGCTGGTCGCGGAACACCAGCACATGGTGGTCGAGATGCGCCCGGTGCAGCCGCGCGAAGTCCGCGCTGTTGAGCGGCCGGGCCAGGTCCAGGCCCAGCACCTCGGCGCCCAGTGGACCGTCGAAGGTGTGGATCTCGAAATCCTGCGAGGGCGCATCGAGATCCGCGGCGAAGCCGGCGGCCAGCCGGGGCGCGGCCGGCGTGGCGGGGGAGGGCGAGGCGAGGGCTGTCATGGGCGCCGACTCTAGGCATCGCCCTTCCTCGCGCGAACGAAGCTCGCGGCATGTCCAAGCGCGTTAGCCGCATAAGGCCGCCCGCGCAAAAGCGCAATAGCCCCTGTTTGCATTTCGTTTACATAATGTGAATATAGTGATGCGCTTCTCTGAAAAGCCGTCGCCAGGAGCAGCGCCCCCCATGAAACAAGTGATCTGCGTGAAGTGGGGCACCGCCTACGGTCCGGAGTATGTGAACCGTCTCTACGGCATGCTGCGCCGGCACATCACCGGCGACTTCCGCCTGGTCTGCCTGACCGACAACGCCGAGGGCCTGCGCCCCGAGGTCGACGCCTACGACCTGCCCGAACTCGGCTGCGAATGGCCCAGGAAGTCGCTGGGCAAGTGGCGCAAGCTGGTGATGTGGAGCGCCGACATGGGCGAGAAGACCGGCCTGTCGGGCCCGGTCCTGTTCATCGACCTGGACTCGGTGATCGTCGGCAACATGGACGGCTACTTCAGCTACGGCCATCCCGACGACGTCATCCTGGCCCGCAACTGGGCCAAGCCGATGCAGCGCCTGGGCCAGACCTCGGTGTTCCGCTTCCCGATCGGCAAGTACCCGCACATCATCGAGAACTTCCGCGCCAATCCGCAGGCGGTCTCGGACAAGCATGGCTTCGAGCAGCACTGGGTGACCGCCTCGGTCCCGGGCGGCATCAAGCTGTGGCCGGAGGGCTGGACGCGCCACTTCCGGCTGCACTGCCTGCCGCCGTTCCCGCTGCGCTACTTCCGGCCGGCCAAGCTGCCCGCCGGCGCGCGCATCGTGACCTTCCCGGGCGGCCCGAACCCGGCCGACGTGATGCTCGGCCGCTGGAACACCGAGGATCCGCCGCACACCGACCCGTGGCAGCACTTCCGCGCCGCGTTCGGCAGCGGGGTCAAGCACCGCTGGCGCCATCTGCGCAGCTTCGTCCTGCCCACGCCCTGGCTGGCGGAGCACTGGGTCGAGTGAGCCGCCCGGCGGCCCGCCGCCTTGCCCACCGTATATGCGTTATGCGAAATAAGCAAATGCTCAAACAATCGTTCCTGGAATAAGGACTTGTTGGCAAGCTTCGCAGCCCGACCCTCAACGTCGCCGGCCCTCGCCTGCTCGCCATGTCCCAGAACTCCGCCCCCCAGAGCCGTCCCTTGTTCTCCGCCAGCCGCCGCCGCGCGCTGATGCTGGCCGCCGCGATGCCGTTGATGGGGGTGCCGCCGCTGGCTTCGGCGCAGCAGACGACGCTGCTGAACGTCTCGTACGACGTGGCGCGTGAGCTCTACAAGCAGATCAATCCCGCCTTCGTTGCCGCGTACAAGGCCAAGACCGGCCAGACGGTCACGGTGAACCAGTCGCACGGCGGCTCGTCCAAGCAGATCGGCTCGGTGATCGGCGGCCTGGAGGCCGACGTCGTCACGATGAACCAGGCCACCGACGTCGACACCCTGGCCGAGAAGGGCCTGACCGGCGCCGACTGGCGCACGAAATTCCCCAATGGCGCGGCGCCGTACAGCTCCACGATGCTGTTCCTGGTGCGCAAGGGCAATCCGAAGGGCATCAAGGACTGGGCCGACCTGGCGCGTCCCGGGGTGTCGGTCATCATCCCCAACCCCAAGGTCACCGGCAACGGCCGCTATGGCTACCTGGCCGCCTGGGGCAGCGTGATCGCCAAGGGCGGCACCGACGCGCAAGCCAGGGACTTCGTCACCAAGGTGCTGGCCAACGTGCCGGTGCTGGACGGCGGCGGCCGCGGCGCGACGACCACCTTCACGCAGCGCGGCATCGGCGACGTGCTGCTGACCTTCGAATCCGAGGCCGAGCTGATCGAGAACGAGTTCGGCAAGGGCAACTTCGAGGTCGTGGCGCCCAGCATCTCGATCGAGGCGGACGCTCCGGTGGCGGTGGTGGACAAGGTCGCCGCGAAGAAGGGCACGGCCGCGCTGGCCAAGGCCTATCTGGACTTCCTGTGGACCCCCGAGGGCCAGGAGATCATTGCCCAGAACAACTTCCGCCCGCGCGACGCCGCGATCTTCAAGAAGCACGAGAAGCGCTTCGCGCCGATCAAGCTGTTCAGCGTCGACCAGACGCTGGGCGGCTGGGCCAAGGTGGGCAAGACCCACTTCGCCGACGGCGGCACCTATGACCAGATCATGGCCGCGCGCCGCTGATTGATCCGATGAACACCGCTGTGCTCACCGCGCCGCCGGCCGCCCAGGCGCCGGCCCGCAAACGCCGCCGCGTACTGCCCGGCTTCGCGCCGACGCTGGGCTTCACGCTCTTCTATCTCTCGCTGCTGGTGCTGATCCCGCTGTGCGCGGTCTTCCTGAGGTCCGCCGGCCATGGCGCCGAGGCCTTCTGGGCCGCGGCCACTTCGCCGCGCGTGCTCGCGTCGTACCGGCTGAGCTTCGGCGCGGCGCTGCTGGGCGCGGCGATCAACGTCGTGTTCGGCTTCATCCTGGCCTGGTCGCTGGTGCGCTACGACTTCGTGGGCAAGAAGCTGGTGGATGCGCTGATCGACCTGCCCTTCGCGCTGCCGACGGCCGTCGCCGGCATCGCGCTGACCGCGCTCTACGCGCCCAACGGCTGGATGGGCAAATGGCTGGAGCCGCTGGGCATCAAGGTCGCCTTCACGCCGCTGGGCGTGCTGGTGGCGCTGATCTTCATCGGCCTGCCCTTCGTCGTGCGCACGGTGCAGCCGGTGCTCGAGGACCTGGACACCGAGCTCGAGGAGGCCGCCGCCTCGCTGGGCGCGCACCGCTGGCAGGCCTTCCGCCTGGTGGTGCTGCCGATGCTCACCCCTGCGCTGCTGACCGGCTTCGCGCTGGCCTTCGCGCGCGCGGTCGGCGAGTACGGCTCGGTGATCTTCATCGCCGGCAACATGCCGATGGTCAGCGAGATCACGCCGCTGATGATCATCACCAAGCTCGAGCAATACGACTACGTCGGCGCCACCGCGATCGCGGTCGTGATGCTGGTGTTCTCGTTCCTGCTGCTGCTGGGCATCAATGGACTGCAGGCCTGGAGCCTGCGCCGCAACGGAATGGACGGGAAGCGCTGACATGGCCGGATCCGCCGCATCGCTCGGCCGGCCCCGCTCGGCCGGTCACTATCAAGGGAACCCCGCCACCGCGGAAAAGCGCTGGGTGCGCTGGACGCTGCTGACGCTGGGCCTGTCCTTCTTCGCGTTGTTCCTGCTGCTGCCGCTTGCCGCGGTGTTCACCGAGGCGCTGCGCAAGGGCTGGGACACCTACCTGGCCTCGCTGATCGAGCCCGACGCCGTCTCCGCGATCAAGTTGACGCTGATCGCCGCGGTCATCGCGGTGCCGCTGAACATCGTCTTCGGCGTCAGCGCCGCGTGGGCCATCACCAA
>Ga0099823_1000016_pt1 | contig 87614 bp, 80 predicted proteins | sample CowpearedBW_FD_76831 | JGI IMG/M metagenome (GOLD analysis project Ga0099823, IMG submission 76831) | Root nodule microbial communities of legume samples collected from California, USA - Cow pea red BW | ecosystem: Host-associated > Plants > Roots > Nodule | place: USA: California | collected...
CCCGTAGCCCTCGGACCCCACCAAATATCTCTGAACAATCTCGCGCTTCAAGCGCTCACTGTGCTTCGCCATGAAAAACACCCCATCGGTTGGATTGGCGTCCAACCTTTGGGGTGCAGTTCACATCCGCGGCCCTTTTCCATTGCCTTGGGCGGCTGGCCGGGCTGGCGAAGAATCATTGACGGACGAGTGCGCCCAGCGCCTCCTCCGCCATCGCCCGTCCCAGCCGGGACGGGTTCACCCGCTCCATCACGCGCGCGTCGAGCGCGAATTCCTTCTGCTGCGTGTAGGCCACCGCGCCGATCCTCGGCTCGCTGCCCGGCGCCTGCGGCCCCAGCACCCCGAGCACCGGATAGACGCGCAGCCGCGCGATCAACAGTCCCTGCGCCGCGTCCGCAAAGACCGCCGTCTCCAGCACCCGCGTGCAGCCCAGCCGCCGCACCTCCGCGAGCAGGCCCTGCAGGTTCGCCGGCACGTCCGTCGCGGCGACCGGCAGCATCACGTTCACCACCGGCAGGCCCGCGGCCACCAGCGGCTCGCGCGCCGCGAGATTGAAGGCGCTGTTGGCCTCATCCCATTGGCGGTTGGCCGCCGGCTGAGCGGGATCGAAGTTCCGGCCCTGCCCGAACAGCATCACGCAAGGCTGGCCCGGCACCGGCGCGGACGCGGATGAGACCGCCGCCGACGCACCCGGCAGTGAGAACTGCGCCCTCGCCGGCGCGGCGCCCGCGAAGACGGCCAGCAACGCGCTGACAAGGAAAGCCTGACGGCAGTGCGGATTCGACATGGACGCGGATTGTGCGCCGCCTCGATCGCCGCACAATGGCCGCTCCGACTGGCTGGAGCGACGCAATGCGCGAGTGGACGATCTGGAGAACCGTGGGTATGGCGGCGATCGCCGCGGCGATCGTGACGCTGAGCGGCTGCGCGACGCCCGTGCGCGACGAGCGCCTCAGACCCGGCGTCACCACCAGCGCGGAAGTCCAGCAGTACTACGGCGCGCCGTCGCGCGTCTGGCCCGAAGCGGACGGCGGCCACACCCTCGAGTACGCGACCCAGCCCTTCGGCCGCACCTGCTACATGGTGCGGCTGGACGCGCAGGACCGCTTCGTGAGCAGCGTCGACGGCCTCTCCGCCGCGAGCCGCGCCCGCATCGAGCCCGGCATGACGCCCGAGCAGGTGCTGCGCGTGCTCGGCCGCGAGCGCACCCGCGTGTTCTTCAAGCTCAGCGGCGAGGACGTCTGGGACTGGAACATCGAGCCCGACATGAACGGCTACCTGCTGCGCTTCAACGTGCACTTCAAGGATGGGGTGGTGCTGCGCACCTCGCAGAGCGCGGTCTATCCGAGCCGCCGCTTCTTCTGGGACGACTGAAACGCCCAGCGCGCCCTGTCGCGCGCCTCCGACAAATACACAGCTTCGAGTCGGTCACGACGCAAGTCGAGTCATTGAATCGCGCCCCGGTCCTGGAGACGATGCTCGATCCCGATGTCCATGGGTGCGACGTCGAGAGAAAGGAAGCAGCTCCATGACCTCCGTTGAGATTCAACTGCCGGACAAGCTCGCGCGAGAAGCCGCTCGCGCCGGTCTCTTCACGCCGCAGTGCGTCGAAGCACTGTTCTCCAAACAGCTCCGGACCGGAGCTCTCATCGCGCTGCTCGAGCGCAATCGCGCTCCCGCCAGCGACGCGATGTCCTTGGAAGAACTCCAGGCAGAGATCGATGCAGTCCGGGCAGAAAAGCGCCGTTCGGATCGTCCTTGACACCAACGTCATGGTGTCCGGCCTGGCGTGGCAAGGCGCGACTGCGCGCCTTCTCGACCTTGCTCTTCATGGCGATGTCAACGTCGACCTGCTGAGCAGCGCCGCGCTGCTGGCCGAGTTCCGCAATGTTGTGACTCGCCGGAAGTTCGTGAAGAAGTTGACCTCGACTTCCCGCGTCGCAGACGATTTGATAGAGCAGTACATCGGGATGGTGAGGATGGTCGCTCCCGCTGACGTGCCGCCGACCGTGCGGGAGGATCCAGCCGACGATGCGGTCCTCGCTGCGGCAGCCGGCGGAGATGCGCATCTCATCGTCACGGGAGATGACCATCTGCTGAAACTCCGACGTTTCAGGCAAATCCTGATCGTGCGCTGCGCCTCCGCCCTCACCATGCTCGGCGGCCCAAAGCGCCGATCGCCCGGGCGATCTCCTCCCAAAGGGGGACGCCACCCCCGTCGCCTGTGACGGATTCAATACAGCCCCCATCGCCGCCACCGTTCTGACAAGCTGCATCCGGCATCCGCTCTTTACACTCGCCGCCCTGGAGGGAGTGAAGAGGATGTCGAATCAATCCGTCGGCCTGGCGCCCCGCGCATTGGCCATGGTGATCGACGGCGTGCTGATGATCGCCGCGAGCACCTTGTTGATGTGGGCCGTCTACGGCGACCCGGTCGCCAAATGGAACGACCTGCGGCCCGCCACGCTCGCGATCCAGTGGCTGCTGCCGCTCGTCGTCTGCGTCGTGTTCTGGAGCTGGCAGGGCGCCACGCCCGGCAAGCTCGTCGCCGGCCTCAAGGTCGTCGATGCCCGCAGCGGCCAGCGCCCCTCCCCCGCCCAGGCCGCCCTGCGCTGGTTCGGTTATCTGATCTCCGCGATCCCGCTGTTCGCCGGCTTCCTCTGGGCCCGCGTCGACGCCGAGGGCCGCACCTGGCATGACCGCCTCTCCCGCACCGAAGTCCTGCGCAGCCGCGACGCCCCCGCCGACGGCGAAGGCCTGCTGCTCGGCTACATCGGCAGCCACTGGCGCGGCGAACAGAGCCTGGCGCAGAGCTTCTGGATCAACCACGTCCTGCTCACCTGGCCGCTCGCCGGCGGCGTGCAGGGCCTCGTCGCCTGGCTGTCGACCAAGAGCGACGGCCTGCAGGGCGTCGCGATCGCGCTGCTGATCACCTGGCCGCTGCTGATCGTCGTCGAGATTTGGAGCGCCGTCGGCACCTGGCGCGCGGTGCGCGGCTACGTCGACGCCGGCGGCTCCCTGCTGATGTCCGGCCTGGCGCGCTTGTCGCTGTTCGGCTCGTTCTTGCAGATCGCGTTCTCGCTGGCTTTCGGCGTCTTCGGCGAACTGCCCGAGCTCTGGAAACTCGCCCGCGGCATCGACCCCATCGGCAACGTGCGCCTGAGCGTCAGCACCGACGGCCGCACGATGCAGCTCAATGGCCCGATCGGCGCCGGCGACGCCGGCCGGCTCGGCGCGCTGCTCGAGACCTCGCCCGGCGTGAAGCTGCTCGAGGTCGCCTCGCCCGGCGGCCGCGTCACCGAGGCCGAACGCATGGTCGCGCTGATCCGCCAGCGCACCCTCGGTACCCGCGCCATCGGCAACTGCGAGAGCGCCTGCACGCTGGTCTTCCTCGCCGGCAACCGGCGCCAGATGATGCCCGGCGCGCAGCTCGGCTTCCATCGCGCCAGCAGCGGCTCCTTCAATCCGGCCTTCGACGAGATCGCCAACCAGGAACTTGCCCGCACCTATCGCCGCATGGAGCTCCCCGAGGACTTCATCCGCAAGACGCTCGAGACCTCTTCGCGCAGCATGTGGTACCCGGCGGCCGCCGACCTGGTGCGCCACTCGCTGATCCTGCCGCCGCCCAAGACGCTGGACGTCGCGCTGCCCGAGGGCGACGGTGCCGGCCAGCATGCGCCGCTCAGCGACTACGTCAACGCGCTGCGCGCCAGCGACGCGTGGTTCAAGCTCGACCAGCGCTTCCCCGGCCTCATCGACGAAGCCGCCGGCCGCATGCGCGACGCGCATGTGGCGCTGGCCGGGTCCGAACACGCCTCCGCCGCCGCGCAGATCGCGGCACAGGACGTGCTCGCGCCGCATGTGCGCGAGCTGCTGCTCAATGGCTCACCCGCGCTGCGCCGCAGCTACCTGCAGGTGCTGCGCGCCCAGCTGACCGCGGCGCAGGCGCTCGGCGCGGACACCTGCCAGGCGTGGCTGTCCGGCTCGCCGGTGCCGCGCCGGCTGCTGCCGGATGAGGCGCTCGCCTGGGAGGCCCGCTGGCTGATCGAGTCCGCGGACGATCCGCCGCCCCAGCGCACGCGCGCCGCCATGCCGACGCCGCTCGAACTGGAGGTGTTGAGCCGCAGCGTCGGCTCGACCGCGGCCGGGGCGTTCTCCAAGCTCTGGACCGGAGGCAACAGCGGTGCCGCGCCGGTCAGCTGCGAGCGAGCGGTCCAGGTGCTGGACCATATCCAGCGCGCCGCCGTCGCGCCGCGCGAGCTCGCCGAGCGGGTGGTGTTCCAGAACCCGCGCTGAATTCGGGACGGGCCGTCCGGGGCCCTGGCCTGGCGTTCAGTCGTCCTCGCCGAGCCCGGCGGCCGCCTTCGCGCGCATCCGCGCATGGACATACGCGCCCTGCGGGATGTGCAGCAGATCGGCGATGCGCCACATCGTGTGGCGCTCGATGTCGCCGAGCTGGCCGTCGGCGTAGGCCACGCCCCACATCAGCTCCACCAGCCGCAGCTTGGCGGGCATGTCCCAGCGCTCGTCGATCGGCGAGGTGAAGGCGAAGAGATCCGAGGCCGTGCGCGCGGTGCGCTCAGCCTGCGCGGTGAGCGCGTCGGCCTCGTCGTCGGCCAGCGCGAACAGCGCCGTCAGCGCACGCCTCACGGCGCCGCGTTCGAGCTCGGAGAAATTGGCGTCGGCGCGCATCACCTCGACGAGCAGCACCGCCGCCGACAGCGGCAGCGACGGCGCACCCACGCGCCGGCCGAACGCGTCGTCCGGCGCCAGCGTCTCGAAGAGGTCCATCAGCGACTTGAACATGCCCTGATGGTGGCAGCTCCGAACGCCCGGGCCTTACGCACGTCTTAAGCCGCGGCTCGACAGGCCGCCTTCAAGTCGCCTCGGCCAGCTGGAAGTTCTTCTTCCACTCGCTGCACATCTTTCGAAAAGACCTGCTGTTCTTCGCGGCCTGATCCAGGTCGAAGCGAGCCGAGAAGGCGGGTTGATCCGTCGTCTCGCCGTAGCTGCGGGAGACCATCCGCTCTTTCATCCAGCCTTTGGCGTTCCGCGGTGTCTCCGCGTCGATCCGATCCTTCGCATCCCAGGCGAACCCGCGGACACCGTCCAGCGATTCGGCGGCGGCGATGAACCAGGCTTCGAATTCTCGATTCGGAATGACCACCGCAACTTCCCGAAAAGGGAGCACCTCCCTCGCTCGCTTGCGGATATCAGCCGCGAGGGCCATTGGACAAGCGTCGTCCGCATCCAGAACGATCAGGATCCATCCTTCATCGCCACTCTTTGCGGCGGCGAGCAACAGATGCCGCCGAAACTCTTCCTGCCGATTGAGGAAGCGATCCTTGTGAACCCGAATCGGCGCGAGGACATTCACGTGGTCGACGGGCCCGAATCGTTGATGCAGCCGGCGCAACACGACAGGCATCGCGGCAACCTCGCCATCTCCTTCGACAATGGCACAGACTGCCTTCATGAATGGGGGTCTCCAAATAGCTCTCCCTGGGAGAGACTTTGCCGCCGCACCTCCACGGGGTCCGGAACCAACTGATTCATCCTCAGCAATTCACCTGCGGAGAAGAGTCGTTCGCGCAGTGCGGTGCGAGCGCCTTCGTCGATCGGCGCGATGTGCGTCTCCCCGCCCTCGGAAGCCACGGCCAACAGAGCGTCCGCGCCGATGCTCTGGTCGTCCAGGAGATCGGGGCTGTGACTCGTGACAATGATCTGCGTGCTTTCCGACGCACGCCCAAGCGCCTCACGCAACGCGGCACTGGCCGCGGGATGAAGCGCGGTCTCAGGTTCCTCGATCCCCACCAGGGTGGGCGCGTAGTCCCGATTCCCTTGATAAAGCGCCGTCAGCACGCCCAACGCTCGCAGCGTGCCGTCAGACATGTTCTGCGCCATGAAACGCCAGGGGTGTTCCGAGCCCTTTGTTTCCTGGCTGAATTCGAGCGTCTCCATATGGCCGATCTGCTTGCGATGAATGCCATGCACCATCGGCACCACTGTTTGCAGATACTCCCTGATTCGCGCCAGGCCTTCTGGTGAAACGCGCTCGAGATGGCCGATGACGCTCGCGATGTTCTCGCCGACTGGCTTCAGAAGCTTTCCTTCCTGAGGCTTCTGCAGTTCACGCATGACCTTCGGGTTCAAGTTGTAGAAACCCATGGAGGTCAGTGCATCGTAGGCCGGCCGGAATGCCGCCACGCCCGAGAGCGCCACCAAGGCCAGGCGATCCGGCGTCACGGCAGGAAAGGTCGCTTCGCTCGTGGATTTGACGACGCCCCTTTCGATGCGATACGAGGGGCCCGCCCCTTTTCTCCCGAGGGAGCACTCCTCGGCGTGCACCACATAGCTGCCCGCAGCTTGAGAACTCACGCTGAAGGCGTAATGCCCTTCCTGACCGGACGGCAGGATGAACTCGAGTCTTACCCCGAAGGTCATCGGATGGCCCGTGGACCTGCGCCGCACCTCCGCCAAGCCTCCCCGCTCATTCAAAGCGTTGTCCAACGATCCGCCCAATGCATCTCGCACCAGATGAAGTGCATCCAGGAAATTGCTCTTTCCCGATCCGTTCGCGCCGACCAGATACGTCAGCGGACGCAGGCGCACATCGCAGAGCCCGATGCTCTTGTAGTTGCGTAGCACGACACGGGTCAGGAATAAGGGGTTCGTCATCTTGGACCTTGGTGAAGCCCGCTCGACGCCTGTCGACAAACGGGGAGCAAATGCTACCCCCTCGGGGCGGCCCCAAAAGACAATGCGCCGCCGGGACCAGCCACGGCGGCGCACCAAAGGGAAGCGGTTCCTATCCAGGAATCGTTCAGGCGCTCAGCGCACCTTCCCTTCCTTCCACGCGTTCAGCAGCTTGTCGTACGCGATGGTCTCGCCCTTGGGCTTCTCGTTGGCCAGCTTGGCCCACGGCGCGCCCTTGTCGGAGAGCCACTTCTTCGGGTCCTCCTTCTTGTTCAGCTTCGGCGCGCACTTGGCCATGCCCGCGCGCTCCAGCCGCGCCATCACCGCGTCCATCTCGTCCGCCAGCGTGTCCATCGCGGCCTGCGGCGTCTTCTCGCCCGTCACCGCCTGCGCCACGTTCTTCCACCACAGCTGCGCCAGCTTCGGATAGTCCGGCACGTTCGTGCCCGTGGGCGTCCACGCCACCCGCGCCGGCGAGCGGTAGAACTCGATCAGGCCGCCGTACTTGTTCGCGTTCTTCGTGAAGTAGTCGCTGCGGATGTCGCTGTCGCGGATGAAGGTCAGGCCCTGGATGCTCTTCTTCAGGCTCACCGTCTTGGCCGTCACGAACTGCGCGTACAGCCACGCCGCCGCCGTGCGGTTCGGGTCGCTGTTGGCGAAGAAGGTCCAACTGCCCACGTCCTGGTAGCCGTTCTGCATGCCGGCCTTCCAGTACGGACCATTGGGCCCCGGCGCCATGCGCCACTTCGGCGTGCCGTCCGCGTTCACCACCGGCAGGCCCGGCTTGACCATGTCCGCCGTGAAGGCCGTGTACCAGAAGATCTGCTGCGCGATCTGCCCCTGCGCCGGCACCGGACCGGCCTCGCCGAAGGTCATGCCCGTGGCTTCCTTCGGCGCGTACTTCTTCATCCAGTCGACGTACTTCGTCAGCGCGAAGACCGCCGCCGGCGAGTTCGTCGCCCCGCCCCGCGCCATCGACGCGCCCACCGGCGTGCACTTGTCGTCGGCCACGCGGATGCCCCACTCGTCCACCGGCATGCCGTTCGGGATGCCCTTGTCGGCCGCGCCCGCCATCGACAGCCACGCATCGGTGAAGCGCCAGCCCAGCGACGGATCCTTCTTGCCGTAGTCCATGTGACCGTAGATCGGCTTGCCGTCGATGGTCTTCACGTCATTGGAGAAGAACTCGGCGATGTCCTCGTAGGCGCTCCAGTTCAGCGGCACGCCCAGCTCATAGCCGTACTTGGCCTTGAACTTGTCCTGCAGATCCTTGCGCGCGAACAGGTCGGCCCGGAACCAGTACAGGTTGGCGAACTGCTGGTCCGGCAACTGGTACAGCTTGCCGTCCGGCGCCGTCGTGAAGCTGGTGCCGATGAAGTCCTTCAGATCGAGGCCCGGATTGGTCCACTCCTTGCCCGCACCGGCCATGTAGTCGGTGAGGTTCATGATCTTGCCGTAGCGGAAGTGCGTGCCGATCAGGTCGGAGTCGGAGATCCAGCCGTCATAGATGCTCTTGCCCGACTGCATCGAGGTCTGCAGCTTCTCGACGACGTCACCCTCCTGGATGATGTCGTGCTTGACCTTGATGCCGGTGATTTCCTCGAAGGCCTTGGCCAGCACCTTGCTCTCGTACTCGTGCGTGGTCAGCGTCTCGGACACAACCGAGATCTCCTTCACGCCCTTGGCCTGCAGCTTCTTGGCCGCCTCGATGAACCACTTCATCTCGGCCAGTTGCTTGTCCTTGGACAGGGTCGAGGGCTGGAACTCGCCGTCCACCCACTTCTTCGCCTCCGCCTCGCCGGCCCACGCGCCATGCGCGCCGAGCGCCAGCAGCGCCGCCACGGCCAGCGCGGAATACTTGCTCTTGTTCACGCTTGTCTCCTCTGTCTGTCGCATCTCCCCCTGCTTGAGGACGAATCGCGGCTCCGGGGGAAATGGGAGCCGAATTCCTTGAACCTTCAACGATCCTCTCGCGCCGGGGTCAGCCCTTGCGCAGGATCAGTCCCAGCACCAGCATCGACACGGCGAAGCTGATCCAGACGCTGGGCTCGCTCTCGAGCTTGAACCACTGCGCCATCTTCTCGCCCAGCCCGACGAAGGCCAGGTTGATGTACGCGGCCGTCAGCAGCCCGATGAAGAGCCGGTCGCCGCGCGTCGTGCGCATCGGCAGCCAGCCCTTGCGCAGCGTCGTCGGGGACTTGATCTCCCAGACTGTCATGCCGATCAGCATCAGCACGATGCCGCTGAAGAAGATCGCCACCGGCGTGGTCCACACCATCCAATCAAACATCGCGGACCTCCCTTACACCCGGCCCATCGCGAAACCCTTCGCGATGTAATGCCGCACGAACCAGATCACGATGGCGCCGGGCACGATGGTCAGCGTGCCCGCGGCCGCCAGCGTCGCCCAATCCATGCCGGAGGCGCTCACCGTGCGCGTCATCGTCGCGACGATGGGCTTGGCGTTGACGCTGGTCAGCGTGCGCGCCAGCAGCAGCTCCACCCACGAGAACATGAAGCAGAAGAACGCCGCCACGCCCACGCCCGCCTTGATCAGCGGCAGGAACACCGTCAGGAAGAAGCGCGGAAAGCCATAGCCATCGATGTAGGCGGTCTCGTCGATCTCGCGCGGGATGCCGCTCATGAAGCCTTCCAGGATCCACACCGCCAGCGGCACGTTGAACAGCAGGTGCGCCAGCGCCACCGCGATGTGCGTGTCCATCAGGCCCAGCGTCGTGTAGAGCTGGAAGAAGGGCAGCAGGAACACCGCCGGCGGCGTCATGCGGTTGGTCAGCAGCCAGAAGAACACATGCTTGTCGCCCAGGAACGAGTAGCGGCTGAAGGCGTACGCCGCCGGCAGCGCCACGCCGATCGAGATCACCGTGTTGATCGCGACGTAGATCAGGCTGTTGATGTAGCCGTCGTACCAGGACGGGTCGGTGAAGATGGTCTTGTAGCTGGCCAGCGTGAAATGCTGCGGCCACAGGCTGAAGCTGGACAGGATCTCCTCGTTGCTTCGGAAGCTCATGTTGACCATCCAGTAGATGGGCAGCAGCGCGAACAGCAGGTACGCGATCAGGAAGATCGACCGCTTGCGGAAACGGCGCTCATCCATGGGCCACCTCGCTCTTGTCTTGGGTGCCGACCGACTGCATCCAGTTGTAGAGGATGAAGCACAGCAGCAGGATGATCAGGAAGTAGATCAGCGAGAACGCCGCCGCCGGGCCCAGGTCGAACTGGCCGACCGCCTTCTGCGTCAGGTACTGGCTGAGGAAGGTCGTGGCGTTGCCGGGACCGCCGCCGGTGAGCACGAAGGGCTCGGTGTAGATCATGAAGCTGTCCATGAAGCGCAGCAGCACCGCGATCATCAGCACGCCCCGCATCTTGGGCAGTTGGATGTAGCGGAACACCGCGAACTTGCTGGCGCCGTCGATGCGCGCGGCCTGGTAGTAGGCATCGGGGATGGAGCGCAGTCCGGCGAAGCACAGCAGCGCCACCAGCGGCGTCCAGTGCCACACGTCCATGACCAGCACCGTGATCCAGGCGTCGGTGGCGTCGCCGGTGTAGTTGTAGTCCACGCCCAGCGCCTGCAGCGCCGCGCCCAGCAGTCCGATGTCGGCGCGGCCGTAGATCTGCCAGATCGTGCCCACGACGTTCCACGGGATCAGCAAGGACAGCGCCACCACCACCAGCACCGCCGACGCGCGCCAGCCCTGCGCGGGCATGGACAGCGCCAGGCAGATGCCCAGCGGGATCTCCACCAGCAGCACCGCCAGCGAGAAGCCCAGCTGGCGCAGCAGCGCGCCGTGCAGCTCCTCGTCGCGCAGCACCGCGGCGAACCACTCGGTGCCGACGAAGACCCGCCGCTCCGGCGAGATGATGTCCTGCACCGAGTAGTTCACCACCGTCATCAGCGGCAGGATGGCCGAGAAGGCCACGCACAGGAACACGGGCAGGACGAGGAACCAGGCCTTCTGATTGATCGGTTTCATGCGAGGCCCTCCTGGGCGGCGGCCACCGTCGCGGCGGCGATCAGTTGCTCGTCCGCGCCGTAGAAGCAGGTGTGGGGATTGAGCACGCGCAGCGCGATGGACGCGCCCGGCGCCGGCGGCCGCGCATGCGCGCTCAGCCGCGCCTTGAGCGTGTGCGGGCCGGCCTGCGCCGTGACCAGCCAGTAGGTGCCGATGTCCTGCACCTGGGCCACGGTGCCGGTGATCGTGCCGGGCCGCGCGGGGCTGGCGCCGCCTTCACCGATGTCCTCGAGTTCGACATATTCGGGCCGGATGCCCAGCGCGAAGGGCTCGGCGCGCGACAGCGCCGCGCCAGTGACCGCGTCGACCGCGCCCGCCACCGGCTGTCCGGCCACGCTCAGGCCGCCGCCCTCCTCCAGCGCCGCCGGCAGGAAGTTCATGCCGGGCGAGCCGATGAAGTGGCCGACGAAGCGATGGCTCGGGCGCTCGAAGAGCTCGCCCGCCGTGCCGACCTGCACCGCGCGGCCGCGCGTCATGACGACGATGCGATCGGCGAAGGTCAGCGCCTCGACTTGGTCGTGGGTGACGTAGACCAGCGTCAGCTTGAGCTCCTGGTGGATCTGCTTGAGCTTGCGCCGCAGCTGCCACTTCAGATGCGGATCGATGACGGTCAGCGGCTCGTCGAAGAGCACCGCCGACACGTCCTCCCGCACCAGCCCGCGGCCGAGCGAGATCTTCTGCTTGGCGTCGGCGGACAGACCGGCGGCGCGCTGGTTCAACTGGCCGTTGAGCTCCAGCATCTCGGCGATGCGGCCGACGCGCGCCTTGATGCGGTCCGCCGGCACGCCGCGGTTGCGCAGTGGAAAGGCGAGGTTCTCGGCCACCGTCATCGTGTCGTAGATGACGGGGAACTGGAACACCTGCGCGATGTTGCGCTGCTGCGGCGTCAGCGCGGTCACGTCGCGGCCGTCGAAGCGCACGGTGCCGTGCGAGGGCCTGAGCAGCCCCGACACGATGTTCAGCATGGTCGTCTTGCCGCAGCCCGACGGGCCCAGCAGCGCATAGGCGCCGCCGTCCTCGAAGCTCATCTTGAGCGGCAGCAGCGCGTAGTCGGCATCCTCCTTGGGATCGGGCCGATAGGCGTGGGCGAGGTCCAGGTCGATGCGGGCCATCAGCGGGCTCCCTGGCGCTCGGGCGCCCGCGTGAGCAGCCCGGCCGCGTCGAAGACGTGGACATGGGCCGCGTTGAGATACAGCGTCAATGGCGCGCCGAGTTCGAAGTCATGCACGCCGGTCAATTGGGCGACGAGCTCGCCGATCTCGGTGCGCGCGTGGACGAAGGTGTCGGAGCCGGAGATCTCGGCCAGTTCGACCTCGCCCTTGATCGCGAGGTCGCCGGGCTGCCCGGTGACGCGCAGCGCGTTGGCGCGCACGCCGACGGTGACGCCGCCCTGCCCCGGCAGCGCCAGCTCGACGCCCGGCCGCAGCTGCAGCCGGTCGCCCAGGCCCTGCGCGATGACCAGGTTCATCGGCGGATCGCTGAAGGCCCGCGCCACGCGCAGCGACGCGGGACGGTGGAAGACTTCGGCGGTGGGGCCGTACTGCAGCAGCTCGCCGGCGTCCATCACCGCGGTGTAGCCGCCGAGCTGCAGCGCCTCGGCCGGCTCGGTGGTCGCGTAGACCACCGTCGACTCGCCGGTGGCGAAGAGCTGGCCCAGTTCTTCGCGCAATTCCTCGCGCAGCTTGTAGTCCAGGTTCACCAGCGGCTCGTCCAGCAGCATCAGCGGCGCCTGCTTGGCCAGCGCCCGCGCCAGCGCGACGCGCTGCTGCTGGCCGCCGGAGAGCTGCGCGGGCAGCTTGTCCAGGTGCATCTCGATGTGCAGCTTGGTGGCGAGCTCGTCCACGCGGCGGCGGATCGCGTCGCGGTCGAGCTGGCCGCGCGAAGGGTGCAATAACTGGCCGTCCGCCGGGCCGCCCCCAAGGACGGCCATGCCCCCTCGGGGGGCCGGCCGCGTACCCGCGGTCGAGGGGCGCAATCGAAGCGGCGAGGCGATGTTGTCGCGCACCGTCATCGACGGATAGTTGATGAACTGCTGGTAGACCATCGCCACGTCGCGCTTGCGCACCGGCCAGCCGGTGACGTCGGTGCCATCGACCGTGATGGTGCCCTCGCTGGGCCGGTCCAGGCCCGCCATCAGGCGCATCAGCGTCGTCTTGCCGGCCTGCGTCGCGCCCAGCAGCACGGTGACCGCGTTCGGCGCCAGCCGCAGGTCCATCGGGTACAGGTGCTGCTGCGCGCCGACCTTGTGGCTCACGCCGCGCAGGCTCAGTTCCATGAGCTCGGCTCCATCGTTGTCTCTCTTCGCATCGTTCTTCGTGGATCGGAGGGTCAGGTCATGCGACCGCGGCCGGACGGACCCAGAGGTGCTCGCGCTCGGCGAACCACTGGACCACCGCCATCCGCTGCGCCTCGGTGTAATGCAGTCCCAGTTTCGAGCGGCGCCACAGCACGTCGTCGGCCGCGCGGGCCCATTCCTCGCGGACCAGGTAGTCGAGTTCGGCCTGGTGCAGGCCGGGGGCAATCTCCGGGCCTAGGTCCTCCAGCCGCTCCGCGCCGCCGAGCACCCGCCCGACGCGCGCGCCGTAGGCCCGCGCCAGGCGCCGCGCCAGCGACGGCGGCAGCCACGGATGGCGCTGGCCGATCGCGGACAGCAGGCGCTGAAAGTCGGTGTCGGGCCGCTGCGGCGCCCCGATCCAGTCGCGCAGGTCGCCGCCCGGCAGGTGCGCGTGCTCGGTCCAGGCGCGGCGGCGGTCGCCGAGCAGCGCGCCGACCAGGTCGGCGGCGTCCTCGGCCAGCTTGCGGAAGGTCGTGATCTTGCCGCCCCACACGCTCAGCAGCGGCGCGCCGCCTTCGGCATGGGTCTCGAGCAGGTAGTCGCGCGTCACGGCCGAAGGATCGCCAGAGGCGTCGTCCAGCAGCGGGCGCACGCCGGCGTAGGTCCAGACCACGTCGGACGCGGCCACCGGCTCGCGGAAGTAGCGGCTGGCCTGCTCGCAGAGATAGGCGATCTCGCCCTCGTCGATGCGGGCCTTGCCGAAGCCGGCCAGCCCGTCGGCCGGCAGTTCCACGTCGGTGGTGCCGATCAGCGTGAACTCGTCCTCGTAGGGGATGGCGAAGATGATCCGCTTGTCCGGGTTCTGGAAGATGTAGGCGTGGTCGTGCTGGAAGCGCTTGCGCACGATGATGTGGCTGCCCTTGACGAGCCGCAGGCTCTTGGTGGCCAGCGCCTCGCCGCGCGCCGGATGGGCGACTTCGCGCAGGAAGCCTTCGGCCCAGGGGCCGGCCGCGTTCACCAGCGCGCGCGCCTTCAGCGTGCGCTCGCCATCGGCGCAGCGCAGCGTCGCGGTCCAGTGGTCCGCGTGGCGTTGCGCGCCGGTGACTGCCGTGCGGGTATGCAGCACCGCGCCATGCTCGCGCGCGTCGAGCGCGTTCAGCAGCACCAGGCGCGCGTCATCGACCCAGCCGTCGGAGTAGACGAAGCCCTTCGTGTAGACGGGCTTGAGCGGCTCGCCGTAGGGGGAGCCGCGCAGGTCGATGCCGGTCGAGCCGGGCAGCACCTCGCGGCGCGCCAGGTGGTCGTACAGGAACAGCCCGATGCGGATCATCCAGGCCGGCCGCATCGCCGCGTCATGCGGCATCACGAAGCGCAGCGGCCACATGATGTGCGGCGCGCTGCGCAGCAGCACCTCGCGCTCCTGCAGCGCCTTGCGCACCAGCGAGAACTCGTAGTACTCGAGATAACGCAGCCCGCCGTGGATCAGCTTGGTCGACGAGGACGAGGTGTGCGCGGCGAAGTCCGAGGCCTCCGCCAGCACGACCTTCCAGCCCCGGCCGGCCAGGTCGCGCGCGATGCCGGCGCCGTTGATGCCGCCGCCCACGACGAGCACGTCGCAGTCGCCGGGCGCGGCCTGGTCGGGCGGGGGATTCAAGGACACGGTGATCTCCTGGACGCGAACGGGAAGTTCGCAATTCTGTTCTTCTTTTTTCTTTTTAGCGCGAATAAGCGCGTTTCATGCCAGGGTAAACCCGATCATTTGTTCGTTTTGGTTCCTTTAGCCTGCGCGCCATGAATCCCAACCCTCGTCAGAACGATCTGCTGCAGGAGGTGCGCGCGCGCGGCTCGGTGAGCGTGGAGGCGCTGGCCGAGCGCTTCGGCGTGACGCTGCAGACGGTGCGGCGCGACGTGCAGCGCCTGGCCGAGGCCGGCCTGGTGCAGCGCTTCCACGGCGGCGTGCGCGTGCCCTCGTCGACGACCGAGAACATCGCCTACCGCCAGCGCCAGGCGATGCAGGCCGATGGCAAGGCGCGCATCGCGCGGGCGATCGCGGCGCGCATTCCGGCGGGCTGCTCGCTGATCCTGAACCTGGGCACGACCACCGAGGCGGTGGCGCACGCGCTGCTGCGTCACCAGGGCCTGCGCGTGATCACCAACAACCTCAACGTCGCGATGATCCTGAGCGACAACCCCGACTGCGAGCTGGTGATGGTGGGCGGCTCGGTGCGGCACCGCGACCGCGGCATCGTCGGCGAGGCGGCGGTCGACTTCATCCGCCAGTTCAAGGTGGACATCGGGCTGATCGGGATCTCGGGCATCGAGTCCGACGGCAGCCTGCGCGATTTCGACTACCGTGAGGTGATGGTGGCGCGGACCATCGTCGAGCACTCGCGCGAGGTCTGGGTCGCGGCGGACGCGACCAAGTTCAACCGGCCCGCGATGGCGGAGGTCGCGCGGCTGCCGCAGATCGACGCGCTGTTCACCGACGAGGCGCCACCAGCGCCCTTCCCCGCGCTGATGGCCGATGCCGGCGTGGAACTGGTGGTGGCGCCGTAGCCCTCGCCGCACCGGACCTCACAAGACAAGAGCGAGACTGACATGACCTACCTGCTGGCCCTGGACCAGGGCACTTCGAGTTCGCGCGCGATCGTCTTCGACGCGCAGGGGCGCATCGTCGCGATGGCGCAGCGCGAGTTCCGCCAGATCTACCCGCAGCCCGGCTGGGTCGAGCACGACGCGGACGAGATCTGGGACACGCAGCTCGCGGTCGCGCGCGCGGTGCTGGCCAAGGCGTCGCTGAAGGCGTCCGACCTGAAGGCGCTGGGCATCACCAACCAGCGCGAGACGACGCTGGTGTGGAACCGCAAGACCGGCCGCCCGATCCACCACGCGATCGTGTGGCAGGACCGGCGCGCCGAGCCGCAGTGCGCGGCGCTGCGCGAGCAGGGCCACGGCGCGGCGATCCAGGCCAAGACGGGGCTGGTGGTCGACGCGTACTTCTCGGGCACGAAGCTGCAGTGGATCCTCGATCACGTCGCCGGCGCGCGCGAACAGGCCGAGCGCGGTGAGCTGGCCTTCGGCACGATCGACAGCTGGCTGATCTGGAAGCTCACGAATGGCGAGGTCCACGTCACCGACGTCAGCAACGCGTCGCGGACGATGCTGTTCAACGTGCGCGAGAACCGCTGGGACGAGGACCTGCTCGCGCTGCTGCGGATTCCCGCGTCGATGCTGCCGGCGGTGAAGCCCTCGGCGCACGACTTCGGCCGCGTCGCGCCGGAGCATCTCGGCGCCGCGCTGATGATCGGCGGCATCGGCGGCGACCAGCAGAGCGCGCTGTTCGGGCAGGCCTGCTTCGAGGCGGGCATGGCGAAGAACACCTATGGCACCGGCTGCTTCATGCTGATGCACACCGGCGGACGCTTCCAGACCAGCGCCAATGGGCTGATCACGACGAGCGCGGCGCAGATCGACGCGACGCCGCGTTATGCGCTCGAGGGCAGCGTCTTCATCGGCGGCGCGGTGGTGCAATGGCTGCGCGACGGGCTCAACGCGATCAAGGCCAGCGGCGAAGTGCAGGGCCTCGCGGAGAGCGTGCCGGATGCGGGCGGCGTGATGTTCGTGCCGGCCTTCACCGGCCTGGGCGCGCCGTACTGGGACGCGGAGGCGCGCGGTGCGATCGTGGGACTGACGCGTGGATCGACGGTGGCGCACATCGCGCGCGCGGCGCTGGAGAGCATCGCGTTCCAGAGCGCCGCGCTGCTGCAGGCGATGAGCCGTGACGCGGTCGGCGCGGGCGGCGCGCCGGTCAGCGAGCTGCGTGTCGATGGCGGCGCCTGCGTGAACGACCTGCTGATGCAGTTCCAGGCGGACCTGCTCGGCATTCCGGTCGTGCGGCCGAAGGTGATCGAGACGACGGCGCTGGGCGCGGCCTATCTGGCGGGGCTCACGGCCGGCGTGTACGGCAACCTCGAGGACATCGGCCGCAACTGGCAGGCGGAACGCGTGTTCCGCCCGACCATGTCGCGCGAGCGCGCCCAGGAGCTGATGGCGCAGTGGGAGCGCGCGGTGAGGCAAGCGTCGGCCCGCTGAGCGCGTCCCCATTCGGAGTGCCCCATCCAGAGGGGCGCGCCATCACCGCGGCGCGGCAAGCTCCGCCGGCATGACGCTGGTAGGTCAGAGCCCCAACGACTCACCTGCACCCAGAAGCGTGAGCGTCCCGAGGACCGCGAAGATCGCCGCCGCGACGGCGTGAACAACCCGCACCGGCAGCTGGTGCGCGAGCTTGTCGCCCACCAGCACCGCCGGCACGTTGGCCACCATCATCCCGAAAGTCGTCCCGGCAACCACCGCCCACAGGTCGTTGAAGCGCGCCGCCAGCGCCACCGTGGCGATCTGGGTCTTGTCGCCCATCTCCGCCAGGAAGAACGCCACGATCGTCGTGCCCAGCACGCCCATGCGGAATTTGCCGCCGGTCTCCTCTTCCTCGATCTTGTCGGGAATCAGCGTCCACACCGCCATCGCGATGAAGCCCACACCCAGCACCCAGCGCAGCGTGTGCGGCGACACCTGGGTCGTGATCCAGCTGCCGACCGCGCCGGCGCAGGCGTGATTGACCAGCGTCGCGATCAGGATGCCCAGGATGATCGGGCCCGGCTTGCGGAATCGCGCCGCCAGGATGAAGGCCAGCAATTGGGTCTTGTCGCCGATCTCGGCGAGCGCCACGAGGCCGGTGGAGATGAGGAAGGCTTCCATGAATCACTCAGCGGCCGGGACGAACCATTGACCATGCCGCCGCCGGCCGCAACACCGGGGGCATGGTCAAAGGTCTCGCCAGGCTGGGAACCCGAGGGTTCCTGGCTACCTCGCGCCATGAGCCGGAGCTCAAGTCTGTTGACGCGGGTCTGCTGAATCGGCCCGTCGTCCGACGGGCGGGGTGCAGCGGCTACTCCCCAATGACGGCGCGCATTGTAGCCAGCGTCAGTCCCGGCCATGCGCGCTGGGCCGGCGCAGGGGCGCCTGCATCGCCCAGCAGCAGCAGATGCGTGCGGTTCTCGCGCCAGCTCGCCGACATCAACAGCTGCAACACCGGCGCGCTGACCGCCTTCGTCCGCTGCGGCCATTGCAGGAAATCGTCCAGCCCGCCCGCGGCGATCGCAGCGGCCAGGCCCTCGTCCGGGGCCTCCGCCAGCTGCGCCTGCCAGTCGCCAAGGGCCAACGCCTGCGCCATCGCGAGATCCTCAGGCGTCACCGCCTCCGCCGACAGCAGCGGCAGTTGCTCCTTCAGCAGAGCCAATTGCTCCGGCACCGCCGGCGCCGGCAGCGTGACGCTCATGCGCCAGCACAAACCGCCCCCGAGCGACTCCATTTCGCTCTCCCACGGCCAGGGCAGCTTCGCGGCCAGCCGCTGATGCATGAGCGTGCGCGCCAACTCGCGCAGCGCGGGCGGCGTGCCACGCGGGACCGGCGTCTGCACGATCAGCCGGCAGCCCTGCCCCTGCGGCAGCGACACGAACTGCGCCGCCGTCGCGGCGGGTGTCGCCGTCACGAGCGCCAACGCCGGCGTCGGACCGGCCGGCGCCGCTTTCGGGACGCGCCAATCGCCCATGAAGTCCTCGGCCAGACCCCTCGCGGCCTGCAGCGTCAGATCGCCCGCGAAGACCAGCACCGCGCGCTCCGGTCTCCAGTACTGGCGATGGAAGGCGAGCACGTCCTCGCGCCGCAGCCGCTTCAGGCTCGCCGAGGTCTGCACCGGCTGCGCGCGGCCCCAGAACTGCCGCCGCGCCGCCCACGGCGCCAGCAGCAGCGCATCGGCGCGCCGCAGCACCAGCGCATCGGCCGCGCGGCTGCGGATGTGCTCCAGGGCCTCGAAGGCCAGTTGCGGCCGTTGCGTCAGGTCGGCCATCAGATTCACCGCGTCATCGCACTGGTCCGGCAGGGCCTCCAGCGCGATCTCCGCCGTCGACGGCGTCAGCTCCAGCCGCAGCGGCAGACCGAGCAGATCGGCCGCGTAGGCGATGTCGGCCGACTCCATTTCCTCGCCATCGCGCTTCGCGCCCTGCGCGAGCATCGACAGCGCCACCTCCGCGAGACCTTCCTTGCCGGCGGGATCGCGAAGCCAGCCACCCTCGCCGATCAAGCGGATCGCCGTGCGCGGCGCCCCTGGACGCGGCAGCACCACGATGCGAAGACCGTTCGGCAGCCTGGCCTGCTCGATCGTGAGCGGTGGCGGCACAGGCGCCGGCGGCGCTTCGGGCGGCCGTTCGAATCCGTCCTGCGCCAGCGCCGGCCATGCCGCCGCCCCCGACGCCAGCGCGGCCCCGACCATCCAGCCACGTCGATTCAGATCGAGCGTCATGCAGCCACTCCCGCGGCAGCCCCGATGTCCGCCAGCAAGGTCAGCACCGGCGCCTGCACCACCTGCTTGCGCCAGAACTGCTGCAGCTCGGAGCCGCTGAGCTTGACCCACACCGCCATGTCCCGCGCCGGCGCACCGGCATCGCCCCGCACCGCCCAAGCCGTGCCGAGCGCGCGGGCGAGCCGGTCGGCGGTCCATTCCACCGACAGCGTTTCCCGCTTGAGCATGGCCTTGGCCTTGTCGAGCTCTTCATCGGTCACCGGTTCATCGGCCAGACGAAGCACCTCCTGCTGCAGCGCCTGCGCCAGCGGCGCGGCGGTCTGCCCGTGCGCGGCGAGCGCCTGCACCACCATCAGGCCGGCGTCGCGGTGCTGCTCCAGGCGCAGGCTGAGCTGGTGCGCGAGCGCCTTTTCATCGACCAGCGTGTCGGTCAGGCGTCCGGAGCGCCCGAGTCCCAGCAGCGCGCGCGCCATCTGCCACATCGGCGTGGACGGATCGTCGGCACGCGGCATCTGCCAGACCAGCGCCGCGGCTGGCAGCGGCGCCCGCGCGAGCGACAGCTTCAGGGTCTGGTTCTGCGGCCGGCGTGCCTCGCGGAAGTCGCGCGCGTCGGCGCCGGAGGCCGGCGGCATCGAGGCCCGCGGCGGACTGGCCGCGGAGGCGGGTGCCGGCAGGGGCGCCGAGCCCGGCGTGGGCGGACTCGAGCCGGCATCCGAAGCAGGCAAGGCGAATGAGGGGGATGAGGCGGATGAAGCCGCGGCGGACGCCGCCCCCTGCCCCGGCATCGGCGCCCGGATCGAGCCGAAGTAGTGCATCACCCAGCGCGACAGCGTGGCCTCGTCGAACGCGCCGGTCACGACCAGCAGCGCCCGGTCGCAGCCGAAGCGCGCGGCGTGGAACGCGCGCACGGTCTCGACGTCGACCTCCTTCAACTGGTCCGGGTCGCCCAGAGCGCCGCGCTGGTACGGATGCGTCAGGTAGCCCTGCCGCTGCACGGCCAGATCCAGCCGCGCGTAGGGATTGAGCTGCGGTTCCTGCACCGCCTGGCGCAGCTGCAGCCGCGCGCTGGCGAGCGTGTCCGGATCGATGCGCGGATTGCTCATCCGCTCGGCCTCGGCCCAGAGCAGGCGTTCGAGCTGATGGGCCGGCACGACGGTCTGCAGCGCGGAGAAATCTTCGTCGACCTCGAGCCGCGAGCGGCCGCCGGCCGAGGCGATCAAGCGCTGGAACTGGCCCGGCTCCAGGTAGCGGCTGGCGCCAGCGATGAGCCGCAACACCAGGTGCGACAGCCCGCTGCGCCCGGTCGGGTCATCGCGTCCGCCGCAGCGGTAGACGATGCGTACCGCAGCCTGCGCGCCCGCGACGGGTCGCGCCAGCCAGAGCAGGCCGTTCGGAAGCCGTTGTGGCTCAAAGATCGGGACAGGCATGGGCGGCATCCTAGCTGCCATTCCGCTGTCAGCAGACGGTCCGCATCATCGGCGCGACAGCGTGAGCGGGCGCTGCGCCCCCGCAAGGGGGGCATGCCCCGCGCGCATGGGACAGGCCATCCGGCCTTCATCGTCTTGCCTTTGGAGGAGCCCGCCATGAAATTCGCCTACACCATCGTCTACGTCGAGGACGTGGCCGCGTCGCTCGACTTCTTCGAGCGCGCCTTCGGTCTCCAGCGCCGCTTCCTGCACGAGTCCGGCGCCTATGGCGAACTGGAGACCGGCGCCACCACGCTGTCCTTCGCGCGGCACGACATCGCGCGGGGCAACCTGGGGCAGGACTACCGCCGCGCCGACGAGGGCGCGCCGCTGGGCATCGAGGTCGGCCTGTCGACGCCGGACGTGCCCGCCGCCTACGCGCAGGCGCTGGCAGCCGGCGCGCAAGGTCTGACCCCGCCGACCACCAAACCCTGGGGCCAGGTGGTGGCCTACTTGCGCTGCCCCGACGGCACGCTGGTGGAGATCTGCACGCCGATCTGACGGGCGGCCGCCGTCGGCTCAGGCCTCGTCGCGCGCGCCCTGGCGCGGCTCCACCACGATCCGCGCATGGCGCTGGAAGGTGAAGTACGCCCAGGCCCAATCGGCGAAGACGCGGACCCGGTTGCGGAATCCGATCAGGAAATAGACGTGCACGAACAGCCAGAACAGCCAGGCGGAGAAGCCGCTGAACTGGATCCGTCCCAGGTCGGCGACCGCCGCCTTGCGGCCGATCGTCGCGAGGTTGCCGTAGTCGCGATAGCGGAACGGCGCCTCCGAGCGTCCGCGCATCCGCGCCAGGATCTGGCGCGCCGCGTGGCGGCCGGCCTGCTTGGCACCGGGGCTGACGCCGGGCACCGGCTTACGGCTGCCGTCCTTTTCGAGGCTGGTCGCCGCGGCCATGTCGCCGACGACGTAGATCTCGGGATGGCCCGGGAGGTTCATGTGCTCGTCAACGGCCACCCGCCCGGCGCGGTCCAGCGGCACGTCCAGCGTGCGCGCCAGCGGCGAGGCCGCCACGCCGGCTGCCCACACCTTGGTCCGGGACGCGATGCGCTCCCTGGCGCCTTCGGCGGTCTGCAGGTCCACGCCCTCCTCGTCGATGCCGACGACGCGGCAGCCGGTGCGCACCTGCACGCCGATCCGCTCCAGCTGCGCCTTGGCCAGCGCCGACTGCTCGGGCTTGAACGCCGACAGCACGCGGTCCGAGCCTTCCACCAACAGCACCTGCGCGCGGCTGGGATCGATGCGGCGGAACTCGTCGCGCAGCGTGTGACGGGCGATCTCGGCCAGCGTACCCGCCATCTCGACGCCGGTCGGACCGCCGCCGATGACGACGAAATTCAGCCACGGCGCCCGGCTGTCCGCGTCGGGCAGCGTCTCGGCGCGTTCAAAGGCGCTCAGCAGGCGGGCGCGCAGCTGGAAGGCGTCGGCCAGCGTCTTGAGGCCCGGCGCGTGGGCCTGCCAGTGGTCGTTGCCGAAGTAGCTGTGCGTCGCGCCGGCGGCGAGGATCAGGTGGTCGTAGCGCAGGCGCTGGCCGTCGGCGAGGACGACGTCGCGCGCCGTCTTGTCGATGGCCTCGACCTCCGCCATCAGCACGGTGAGGTTGCGCTGATGGCGCCGCATGTGCCGGATCGGCGACGCGATCGACGGCGCGGACAGGCCCGCCGTGGCGACCTGATACAGCAGCGGCTGGAACAGGTGGTGGTTGCTGCGGTCGATCAGGGTGATGCGGACCGGGGCGCCGTCGAGGACTTTCGTCGCCTCCAGGCCTCCGAAACCACAACCGACGATCACGACATGGGGAAGCGCGGCATGAGGGTCATCCATGCAGCACATCCTAGCGGGGATGACGACCCGTATAGGTCAGTTCCATCGCCGACAATCGCGCGATGCGCCGCGCCGACCGCCTGTTCCAGATCGTCCAGCTCATCCGAGGACGCCGCCTCACGACCGCCGAGTTCCTCTCGCAGCGGCTGGAGGTCTCCATCCGCACCGTCTATCGCGACGTCGCGGCCCTGCAGCAGCAGGGCGTGCCGATCGACGGCGAGGCCGGCGTGGGCTACCGCATGCGGGTGGGCTTCGAGTTGCCGCCGCTGATGTTCAGCGCCGAGGAAGCGCAGTCGCTGGTCGCCGCGGTGCGCCTGGCCCAGCCACAGCTGGACGCGGTGCTCGGCCAGCGCGCCGAGGAGGCGCTCGGCAAGATCTTCGCGGTGCTCCCGAGCACGGCGCGCGCGGCGGCGGAAAGCCTCACCGTCTACGCACCGCAGCGCGGGCTGGACGGCGCCACGCGCGAACGCCTCACCCAACTGCGCCAGGCCACCGAGTCCCGCACCAAGCTGCGGCTCCATTACCTGGACCTGAGCGATCAGACGAGCTCGCGCGTCGTGCGTCCGCTGGCCTGCTTCTTCTGGGGACCGGTGTGGACCTTCTCCGCCTGGTGCGAGTTGCGCGAGGACTTCCGCAGCTTCCGCGTCGACCGGGTGCAGCAACTGGAGGTGATGGAAGAGCGCTTCCGCGACGAGCCAGGCAAGACGCTCGCCGACCTGCAGCGGCGCGAGAACGCGCGCGAGAACTGGGCCTGAGCGGCCGCCCGTTCAGCGCACCGCGACGCGCGCCGGCAGCGCTGCGGCGCTCGGCCGCCAGCGCAGCAGCGGCGCCTCGATCCAGCGATGGAAGGGCACCGCCGCGGCGTTGCTCAGCCCCCAGGCGGTGAGCAGCGCCAGCGGCGCGAGCGCATCCAGCATCGGCGCGGGGCTCTCGGCGCGGTGCTCGTAGAGCGCGTTGACCAGCAGGCAGACCGGGAAATGGACGAGGAACAGCGCGTAGGCATGGCGCGCCAGCGTCTGCACCGGCGCCTGGCCATGGCGCTGGAACCAACCCGGCAGCGCGCCCCGGCGCCACCCGGCGATGACGGCCGCGGTCAGCGCGGCGACGACAAGACGCTCGCGGAACTGCAGCGCGAGCGCCGCGGCCATCAGCCCGCCCAGCGCGAGCAGGCCGGCGCGGCGCGCGGCCGGCGTCCAGCCCTGGCACCAGCACAGCAGCACGCCCAGGCCGTAGGCGCCGAAGAAATAGATCGCGTAGGCATCCAGGGCCGCCATGCGATTGAACTTGAGCAGCGACGCTGCGCAGAGCGCGCCGACCACCGCCGGCGCCAGCCAGCGGCGCACCGTGCGCCTGAGCGGCAGGCAGCGCAGGCCCCACATCACGAGCACGAGCAGCGCGAACAGCTGGAAGTCGATGGCCACGTACCAGGCGCCGACGGTCAGCGATTCGACCGACATCAGGTCGTGCAGCAGCAGCGCGTGGGCCAGGATCTGGGTCAGATGGATGTCCGCCGGCACCAGCTCCGGCAGCAGCGGCTCGACCAGCCACGACGCGAGCAGCGTCAGCCCGACCGCCGCCATGAACGGCGGCACCAGCCGCCAATAGCGCTGCGCCAGCAGTGCCGGCGCCGAGCGGTGGAGCTGCGGCTCCTGCGCCGACAGCGCCCGGGCGCTGAGATAACCGCCCAGCACCAGGAAGACCTGCACCGCCATGCGGCCGTAGTCGTACAGCCAGCCGGTGAGCGAGGGGAACAGCGCGTGCATCGCCTCGGCGATCGGTCCATAGACCGAGAGGTGATGCAGCACGATCAATTGCGCGGCGACGGCGCGCAGCGCGTCCAGCGGGAAAAGGCGAGAGGCCATCGGGAATCGGCGAAAACGAAGCGGCCACCCCAGGGTGGCCGTTGAATGCGCCGGATTCTATAAGAAAATCAACGAGTTACATCAACGAACAGAATTCGTGATGAACGCGTGACGCCCGCGTCAGAGCCGGGACAAGGATCAGCGCTTCACCCGAGGACGGGGCGGACGCGGTTTCGGCGGCGGAAACAGCGTGCCGTTGAACATCCCCGCGAACCAGCCCAGATACCAGTCGAGGAGCCGCTGAGGCCAAGGTTTGGGCGGCGGCTTGACGGGCTTGGGGCGGGCGCTGGGATGGCGCAACTCGACGGCAGCAGCGAAGCCGGCGAGCCGTTCCCGCAGCGCCATCAGCCCCGCGACCTTCGATGGCGTCTCGCGCTCCGCCTGAAGCACGAGCGCGACGTGGAGCAGCGTCCGGTCTTCGCCCAGCGATTCAAGCCGAAGCTGCGCCTGGCCGGTGGCGCCGCCGGTGCGCGGGCCGCTGCCGTCGAAGCGCAACCGCAAGCGGCTGGGCGCGTCGAGATCGAGCAGCAGCACGCGGCCCTCGAAGCCGGGAAAGCGCAGGTCGAAGGACCGCGGCGCCTCGCCGGCGCGCAGCGACCCGGCGCCTTCCGGCAGGCTGGCGGCGAGCAGGGTCAGGTCGTGCAGCGCCTGCCAGGCCAGCGCCTGCGGCACGGGGAGGACCAGGTCGTCGTTGAGGGCGAGCGTGGGCATGGCGGCGATTGTCGGCCTCTGACGCGGCGCGCGGCGCGCGCCGGCGAATTTCGCTATGGTGCGCGGATGGACAACATGGACCTGCAGGTGCTGCGCCAGGTGCAGCAATGGCTCGCCGGCGACCAGCGCGTGGTGCTGGGCACGATCACGCGGACCTGGGGCTCGGCGCCGCGGCCGGTGGGATCGATCGTCGCGGTGCGCGGGGACGGATTGATCGCCGGCTCGGTCTCGGGCGGATGCATCGAGGACGACCTGGTTGCCAAGATCCGCGAAGGCGCCTTGACGCTGAAGGCGCCGGAGCTGATCCGTTACGGCGTCGGCGCCGAGGCGGCGCAGCGCTTCGGCTTGCCCTGCGGCGGCACGCTGGAGCTGATGCTGGAGCCGGTGGGGCCGCATTCGGCGATCGAGCCGCTGCTGGAGCGGCTCGCGCGCGGCGAACGGGTGCTGCGCACTTTGGAGCTGGCGAGCGGCGCGGTGACGCTCGAGGAGCCGCCGGCGGCGCATTCGCGCGACGGCGCGGACCGGCTGGTCCTGAGCGAGACGCGGCTGGTGACGCATCACGGACCGCAGTGGCGGCTGCTGATCATCGGCGCGGGGCAGTTGAGCCAGTACCTGGCGCAGATGGCGCTGGCGCTCGACTACCAGGTGCAGGTCTGCGATCCGCGCGACGACTATCCCTGGACCCTGATCGCCGCGCCGCTGACGCGCGACATGCCGGACGACGTGGTGCTGCGGCTCAAGCCCGACGGACACACGGCGATCGTCGCGCTGACGCATGATCCCAAGCTCGACGACCTGGCGCTGATGGAAGCGCTGAAGAGTCCGGCGTTCTATGTCGGCGCGATCGGCTCGCGGGTGAACCAGGCCAAGCGCCGCGCCCGGCTGAAGGAGCACTTCGATCTCACGCAGGCGCAGCTGGATCGGCTGCACGGGCCGGTGGGTCTGCACATCGGCGCGCGCACGCCGCCCGAGATCGCGCTGGCCATCCTCGCCCACATGACCGCCGAGCGGTATGGCGTGACGCTCAGCAGCAGCGCGCAGTCCGCGGATCGGGGCGAGGCGGGATGCGCGGTGTGAAGCACATCGCGCCGTTCAAGCGCGTTCGACCTCGCCATCAGACCTGAAGAATCAACTCGCTGTATTGCGGCAACTGACCATCGGCGGTGACGAGATGCGCCGGAGACGAACACCGCATCGGCCGTCTCGATCAGCAGGCGGGTCGACGCTTTCAGACGGTCTGACCCCTCGACCGCCCACAGGAAGATGTGCGTATCGAGGAGCAGGGTCATTGAACGCTTCCGAAACTCGCGAGAACAGGCTCAGGCAGCGGTGCATCGAAGTCATCACCGATCCAGATCTGCCCTTTGAGCACGCCAAAGCGGATGCGCCGCTTCGGAGGCGGCGCATCATCACCCGGAGGCGTGAGCGCGGTAGCAGGATGGGAGCGTGAAGTGGGAAACGGAAAGCGCTCCGCGGGCGACGACATTGGACTCATCGGGCAAGGCAGTGAGAGCGGGAGGGCTGGCCAGTCTAGGACGCCCCTCCGTCACATCGCCGCACGAGCCCACGCGATTCCATCAACGTTTGTCCTGCGTCAGAAAACCGCGCGATCAGGTCGCAACACGTTGCGCGAAACCCCTGAGCAGCCCGGAATTCGCATCTCGGCGGCGGTTCCGTGGCATACGCATCGGGGAGGACTTCGTCACCTCATGCTGTACCCGCGCCCATCCATGCAAGCCTCCACCGCGCGGTTGAAGATGCCGGCGTCGTTCATCGCGGAGGGCTGGGTGGTCGCCCAGCGGTTGCATTCCTGGCGGTCCGCCTCGGTCTGCGCGGCCGACTGGCCGTTGCGCGGATAGATGATGGGATCCGGCCGCGGCGGCGCGACCGGCGCCGGCGTCGCGACTTCGGCGCCCGGCGGCGGCGCGACCACCACGTAGCCCGGCCCTGGCGACGCCACCGTGTAGTACGCGCCGTTGGCGTAGTAATACGGATAGCCGCCGATGCGCAGCGTCACGAAAGCGCTCGGCAGCACCGGCACCACCACGCCGATCGGCGGCGCGATCACCTGGAAGCTGGGCCCCCAGGGCCGGTACCAGACACCGCCGTGGTACCAGTAATGCCCGCCCACGAACACCGCCCCGCCCGGCAGGCCGCGCGCGACATAGCCCGGCGCCGGGTAGTAGTGGTCGTGGTGATAGCGGCTGTCGAAGCGCAGGCCGATGTCGACCCGCGTCCCGCCGTGATGCTGCGCCGACGCCACGCCCGCGGTGAGGGCCAGCGCGAGGGGAATCAACCAACGGAGCTTGCTCATGATCGGTGCGCCGCGCGCGCGGCGTCCAGGTAGTCCAGATGAACGATTCAACGCTCCCCCGCCCGGCCACGTCTACGAAAGGGGGTTTCGCCGGGGTAAAGAACCATTGCTTCCCCAGCCTCCGCGCGTCGGCAAGCGACCCGGTCCCCTCGCGAAACGTGACCGCCGGACGCGGCATCCGGATCGGCGATGATGCGGCCCGCCAGCCCGCGGCAACGCTCCGCGCGCTCCGGCTGAACGATTCCTCCACCTCACTTTCACCCGATCAACACGCGCATCCGCCGCGTCCACCGCCGCCATGATCGAGCTCTTCTACTACCCCAGCAACGCCAGCTTCGCGCCCCACGTCGTCCTGCACGAGCTGGGCGTGCCGTTCCAGCTCCGCCTCGTCGACCGTGACAAGGACGAGCACAAGTCCCCCGAGTTCCTGAAGATCAATCCCAACGGCCTGCTGCCGGCGCTGCGCGACACGCGCCAGGGCGAGCTGGTGCTGTTCGAGACCGCCGCCATCCTGCTGCACCTGGCCGACACGCATCCCGACGCGGGCCTGATGCCCGCGCTGGGCAGCGCCGAACGCGCGCAGGCCTACAAGTGGCTGATGTGGCTGACCAACACGCTGCAGCCCACCATCATCAGCTACTACTACCCCGACCGCTTCGTCGCCCCCGGCAACACCGCCGGCAGCGCCGAGGTCAAGCAGCAGGCCCAGGTCCGCGCCGCCGCGCAGCTGGACCTGCTGGCCGCCGAGTTCGAGCGCCACGGCGGCCCCTTCCTGCTCGGCGAGCGCTTCTCGGTGCTGGATCCATTCGCCTTCATGCTGTGCCGCTGGACGCGCAACTTCAGCGATCCCGCGCGCAGCCGGCCGGCGCTCGCGGCGTTCCTGGCACACATGGCCGAGCGCCCCGCGCTGCTGCGCGCCATCGAGACCGAGCAGCTCCCCAAGCCCTGGTTCTGAACCGGGGCCTGGCCTTCAGCGCGGCGGCAGCGCGCGCAGGTAGTCGTAGAGCCGCTGCGCGATCTCGGCGCGTTCGGCGGGCGGCATCGCCTCGGCCAGCGCCGGCATCGTGGTGCCGGGCCTGACCGCCGACGGTTCGAGCAGCCAGCGCTTCCACGCCGCCGCGTCGTAGCCCTTGACGACGACCTCGAGATCCAGCGGCATCTTGTCGCCGCCATAGCCGCGGATGCGGTGACAGCTCAGGCAGTGCACCCGGGCCAGGTCGGCCGCGCCGGCGTAGCGCGCGGCCATGTCGCCGGGCAGCAGCGCGCGTGTCGACGACGGTCCCACGCTCACCGACGCCACCTGATACGGCCACAGCGCGCCGCCTTCCGCCTGCAGCGCCTTCGAGGCGCGGTTGTCCCACACCAGATAGAACGGCCCGAGCGGCACCTGCCGCTCGCCCTGGAGGTGGTTGTCCACCTGGAAGGGCTGACCGTCGGCGCGCGCATGGACCAGCCACGCGCGGTGCTGGGCGAAGCGCTCGACCGGAATGCGCGACACGAAGCCGTCGAGCGCGCGGAACTCCAGCTCCTGCCCCGGCGCGTTCCAGCCCTTGCCGAGCACCGCCGCCAGCGCGGCGTCCGCCGGCACGCCGACATAGCGCACCTCGGGCATGCGGCCGTCGCGCATCAGATGCGGCTCCAGCACGGTGACCGTGACCTCGGCGGCCGTCCCCTTCGCGCCCAGTTGCCGCGTGAGCTGCGCCGGCTGCGGCAGTTCGACGGCCGCAGCCATCGTTGCGACGCACGCCACGGCGAGCGTGAAGATCCCTGCGAGCGCCCGCGCGGGGCGGCGAAGTCGTTCAGCGTTCATGGTTTCAAGACCAGCATCCCGCGCGAGTGCGCCTGCACATCGGACTCGTCCAGCCATTCGCGGCGGTACAGGCCCTTGGCGAGCAACGCCGCCTGGTCGCCGTAGTGGGCGTCCGGCCAGACCCCGCTCTGCCCGACCGGATTGACGCCCAGCGCCTCCTGCGGCCGCGCGAAATCGACCAACCGCCGCGTCGACGGCCCGTAGATCACCGGCCATGGCCCGCTGCCATTGCGCTGCGCGAAGTTGTTGGGCACCTCGTGCCCGCCCGGCACCGGGAAGGGGCCGACGTTGAAGAGCTTGTCCAGCGGCTTCTGCTTGCCCAGCGGATGCTCATGCGTGAGCGTGTGCGCGACATCCCATCGCCAGGCCGCGCTGTCCGGCCCGAGCGTGGCCTGCAGATGCGCGATCGCCGCCTTCCAGGCACGGCGCACGATGTCCGTCTGCGTCTCGCGCTGCGGCGTCGAGCGGTCGTCCCACCACGGCGAATCGGCGTCGGCGGTCAGCCGCGGCAGCGCGTGGTCCAGCGCCCGCGTACGGCGCAGGTTCTCGAACTGCGCGTCGCCGAGTTCGTCCTTCATCGCCGCGCGCAGCAGCTCCGCGCTGAATTGCTGGAACAGCACCGGCGCCACGCCATCGGCCTTGTACGCGCCGTTCCAGCGCACCAGCGCCTCGACGAGCGGCTGCTCCTCCAGCGAGGCCGAGCCGCGCAGCAGCGGAATCAGCGGCCGCAGCACGCGCGGACCGTAATCGGTCTGCACGTCGAGCTGCAGCGCCTGGCTGTTGTGGATGTCCCAGCGCTTGCCTTGATTCAGCAGACCGTCCAGGCGCCGGCCGCGCTCCGCCAGGTTGTAGTAGCCCGGCACCGGCGTGTCCGAGGCCGGCTGGAAATTGGCCGAGACGATGTAGCCGCGCGCCGGGTTCTCCTCGTGCGGATTGGCGGAGAACGGCAGGAAGCCGAGCTTGTCCGCCTCGTCCGTCGACCCGTCCAGCACGAAGGCCGGATTCACGCCCTCGGGCCGGATCGGCAGCTTCGCCGCGGCCCACCAGGCGATGTCGCCGCTGGCGTTGGCCCACACGATGTTCAGGCCCGGCGCGTGGATCAGGCTCGACGCCTCGCGCGCCCGCGCCAGCGTGTCAGCGCGGCCCAGCCGGTAGAAGCCGTCCATCACCGGGTTCTCGGTCTCCAGGAAGGCCCACCACATCGCCACCGGGCGCTCGCCGCGATCGCCCGGGATCGCGTCGTTGATGATCGGCCCATGCGGCGAGCGCCGCAGCGTCAGCACCTGGTCCGGCTGCCCCTTGACCTTGAGCGTCTCCTGGCGTGACGTCATCGCCACCCACTGGCCCTTGAACCAGACCTGGTTCGGATTGGCCGGGTTGATCTTCTCGGCCACCAGATCGACGTCGTCGTTCTGGAACATGGTCAGGCTCCAGCCGAAGCGCCGGTTGTGCCCGAGCAGGGCCATCGGATTGAGCGCGAGGTGATGGCCGTAGAGCTCGAACTGCGGCGTGCGCAGATGGGCTTCCCACCACACCGCCGGCGCCGAGTACGAGATGTGCGGATCGCCGGCCAGCAGCGGCTTGCCGCTGACGGTGCGGCTGCCCGCGACCACCCAGGCGTTGCTGCCCTCGAACTGCGGCAGGCCCGCGAGCGCGGCCGCGCGGTCTCCGGCGGCCGCGAGCCGTGCCAGCATCGGCGCGACCTCGCCGGAGCGTTCCCGCGAGGTGTTCAGCGCCTGCTGTTCGATCGCTCCGTTCGGATGCCAGTCCAGATCGAAGATGCGCAGGTACTCCGGACCGAGCTGGTCGCGGATCGCGGTCAGCGCCGGCTCGGTGCGGAAGGCCGCCGCGAAGCTGTAGGCCAGGTAGCCGGCGATGCTGTAGGTGTCGGCGGCCGTGAAGGGCCGCTTCGGGATGCCCAGGATCTCGAACTCCAGCGGCGCCGGGCGGGTCGCCTGGTACTGGTTGACGCCGTCCAGGTAGGCGTAGAGCGCGCGCACCGCGCCCGGCTGCGCGGTGATGGCGGCCGTGGCCTCGGCCAGTTCGTCGGCCCGATGCCGAATGCCCAGCGTGCGGAACAGGCGGTCGGTCTCGACCAGCTTGGGACCCAGCACCTCGGCCAGTTCGCCGCGCGCGAGCCGGCGCAGCATCTCCATCTGGAACAGCCGGTCCTGCGCATGCAGATAGCCGAGCGCGCGGTAGAGGTCGTCCTCATTGCGTGCGTCGATGTGCGGCACGCCCCATTCGTCGTAGCGGACCGTGACCGGCGCGCTCAGCCCCGAGAGCTGCAGTTCGCCATCGCGGCGCGGCAGCTTCTGATGGACATGCCAGGCGGCGCCCGCGGCGCCGATCGCGACAAGCACGCCGATCGTGATCGCGCCGCGCTTCAGCCAGCGGCCCAGGCTCATGTGCGGACCGGCTGTCTCAACTGGGCCAGCGCCTCGACGCGCTTGATCAGCTCCCGGTCGTTCCACGGCTTGTGGAACATGCCGTACAGCCCCTGGATCTGATGCAGCCGCGCGTGCAGTTCCTCGTGGCCGCTGATGGCGATGATGGGCAGGTCCTCGGTCTCCATCGCGCCCTGCACCGCCTTGATCAGCTCGAAGCCATCCATGTTGGGCATCTCGAGGTCGGTGATCAGCACGCCGAAGCGGGTCTGGCCCAGCAGCTCCATGGCCTCGACGCCGTCGCGCGCGGCGACCACTTCATGGCCGGCCTCGCTGAACAGCTTGAGCAGCTTGGCGCGCACCACGGCCGAATCGTCGACCACCAGCAGCGGCAGGCGTTCGCCAGGGCGCGGCGCGGGCGCGGCGGGCGCCGGCGCGGCGCCGCGGGCGGCAGGGCCGGGAGGCAGCGGCCGCGGAGCCGGCGGCGGCGCGCCGACGTCGCGGTAATCGCCGCGGCGCACGGTGATGATGATGATCACGATGGCCAGCGGGACGACGATCAGCAGCGGCAGCAGGAATGGCTGCAGGGTCTCAGGCAAATCAAACGGCATGCGGCTCTCTCCGACTCCTCCGAACCGGGCACGGTACACCGGCGAGGCGGCGCACTGTAGAGGAAAAGCCCTCTGACTTGATGGCCGGTGGGTGACGCCCGACAAGCCGCCGAGCGCGTCGGCGCCGCGCCACAGCGGACCGCCGCGCCGTCCCCGCATCAGGGGGCATGGACGGGCTTCAGGCCCAGCGCATCACCCAGAGGGCATTGGCGAACAGCCGCGTCTTCGTCCACAGCCCTTGCAGGCCCGCGCGCGCGATCGTGATCCATTGCGGCTGGTACAGGAAGGCGGCGACCGCGTCCTGCGCGACCAGGCGCTGCGCCTGGCCGAACAGCTTCGCGCGTTCGGCCGGATCGGCCGCGGCCTGCAGCCGCGCATACAGCGCGCTGAAGGCCGGGCTGCGATAGCCCCAGTAGTAATCGGGCCGCGCCAGGTTGCCGAAGTCGTGCGGCTCGACATGCGAGATCACCGTCAGGTCATACGCCTTGCTGCCGTAGACGCTGGAGAGCCACTGCGCCCACTCGATCTGCTCGATGCGCGCGGTGATGCCGACCGCCGCCAGCTGCGCCGCGATCAGCTCGCCACCCTGGCGCGCATAAGGCACCGGCGGCAGCTTCAGCGACAGCGTCAGCCCGGTGGCCTTGGCCTCGGCCAGCAACGCCTTGGCCGCCGCCGGGTTGTGGGCATTGATCGCGGTGCAGTCGACGTAGCCCGGCGTGTCCGGCGTGACGAAGCTGCCGATCGGCACGCCGTAGCCATCGGCGCTGGCCTGGATGACGGCCTTGCGGTCGATCGCCATCGCGATGGCGCGGCGCACGCGCGCGTCGCCCAGCGGCGCGCGCTGGTGGTTGATCGCCAGGATGGTCTTCGCGCGCGAGGACGCGGTGATCACCTGGAAGCGCCGGGGCTGCGCCTTGAACTGCCCGAGCGCGCGGGCCGCGGCCACACGCGGGAAGACGTCGACATCGCCCGCCAGCAGTGCCGCGACCTGCGCCGCCGGCTCGCTGATGAAGCGGAACTGCACGCGCGCGATCCTGATCGACGCGGCGTCGCGGAAGGCCGGCCAGGCCGCGAGCGAGAGGCTCGCGCCGCGCTGCCACTGCGCGACGCGGTAAGGCCCCGTGCCCACCGGCGTCTGCGCGTTGCCGGCGGCGCTGCGCGGCTCCACGATCACGGCGGTCGACTGCGCCAGCAGCGCCGGCAGCTCAGGCTCCGGATGCTTCAGCGTGAGCACGACGCTCAGCGGATCGGGCGTGGCGATCGCGGCGATGTTCTCGAACACGCGGCGATCCTTGTTCAGGCTGTCCGGCGCGGCGGCGCGCTCGAAGCTGAACTTCACCGCCTTGGCGTCGAAGGGCTCGCCGTTGTGGAAGCGCACGTTCGGCCGCAGCGCGAAGGTCCAGGTCTTCTGGTCCGCCGACACGGTCCAGCGCAGCGCCAGCAGCGGCTGCGCGCTGCCGTCCTCGGCCACCTTGGTCAGCGGCTCCATCACGTTGTAGAGCACGATCTCGCCGATCGCGGCAGCGGCGCCCGCAGTCGGGTCCAGGCCGGGCGGCTCCAGCGTCATGCCGAGCACCAGCGGCCGCGCCGCGTTGCCCTGCGCGAAGACGGGCAGCGCGGTGCCCAGCGTCGCGCCGGCGGCGCCGAGCGAGAGCAGGTGGAAGCGGCGTCGGTCCAGGGTCTTGTCCATGGGCGCCGATCATGCCAAAGCGGCCAGCAGGTCCTGCGTGTAGGGATGATGCGGTTCGCCCAGCACCCGCGCGGCCGGCCCCTGCTCGACGGCCTCGCCGCCGCGCAGCACCAGCGCGTGGTCGCACAGCACCTCGATGGCCGGCAGGTCGTGGCTGACGACGACCAGGCTGATGCCCTCACGCCGCTGCAACTCGCGCAGCAGCGCCAGGATCTGCGCCTGCACCGAGACGTCCAGCGCCGACAGCGGCTCGTCGGCGACGATCAGCCGCGGCCGCGTCGACAGCGCCCGAGCGATCGCAAGCCGCTGCCGCTGCCCGCCTGAGAACTGATGCGGAAAGCGCAGCGCGGCATCGGCCTCGAGGCCGACCGCGGCCAGCACCTCGGCCAGACGCGTCTGGCGCTCGGCGCCGGTCATCGGCAGCGCGGCCAGCGGCTCGATGACGCTGCGCCCGACGCGCCAGCGCGGATCGAGCGAGCCGTACGGATCCTGGAACACCATCTGCACCTGCGGACGCAGCGCGCGGCGCGCGCGCGCGGGCATGGCGTGGACGTCTTCGCCGGACCACCGCACGCTGCCGCGATGCGGCCGCTCCAGCGCCATGAGGAGCCGCGCCAGCGTGCTCTTGCCGGCGCCCGATTCGCCGATGACGCCGAGCGATTCGCCCGCCGGCAGCGTGAACGAGATGTCGCGCAGCACGCTGCGGCCGCCGTAGTGCTGGCCCAGCTCCTGCACCTGCAGCAGCGGGGCGGCGCTCATGGCGACACCTCCCAGCAGGCGAGCTGGCGGTGGAACGGGGGCGGCTCGGCGGCGCAGCGCGCGGTGGCGAGCGGGCATCGCGGCGCGAAGGGGCAACCCGCGCCAAGCTGCTTCAGCGACGGCACGTTGCCCTTGAGCGGATGCAGCGGCTGGTCGCGTCCGGCGCCGAGCCGGGGACGCGCCGCCCACAGCGCCTGCGTGTACGGATGGCGCGGGTGCTGGAGCAGCTCGGCGGCGCGGCCCTCCTCCATGGCACGGCCACCGTACAGGATCAACAGCCGATCGACGCGCCGCGCGGTTAGCGCCAGGTCATGCGAGATCAGCAGCAGCGCCATGCCGCGCTCCGCCACCAACTCGCGCAGCAGGTCCAGCACCTGCACGCGCAGCCGCGCATCCAGCGCCGTGGTCGGCTCGTCGGCGATCAGCAGATCGGGCTCGCCGGCCAGCGCCATCGCGATCAGCGCGCGCTGGCGCTGGCCGCCGGAGAGCTGATGCGGATAGGCGCGCGCCTGGCGCTCGTCCAGGCCCACCCGCGCGAGCAGCGCCATCGCGCGCTGGCGGGCGCTGTCGCGATCGGGCGCGAGCCGGTGGATGCGGATCGGCTCCATCACCTGGGCCAGCACGCGCTGCAGCGGATTCAAGGCGGTGAGCGGCTCCTGGAACACCATCGCGACACGGCGGCCACGCACGGCGCACCAGGCATCGTCGTCCAGGGCGAGCAGGTCGCGTTCCTCGAGCGCGACGCGGCCGGAGACCTCCGCCCCCTCGGGCAGCAGCCCCATCACGGCCAGCGCGGTGAGCGTCTTGCCGCTGCCGGATTCGCCGATCAGCGCGAGGCTCTCGCCCCGGGCCAGCGTCAGATCCAGGCCGCGCAGCGCATGCAGCCTTGCGCCGCCGGGCGCGGTCAGACGCACATGCAGATCACGGAGCTCGAGCAGCGGCGCGCTCATCGGGCTTGCTCCTTCGGATCGAGCCGGTCGCGCAGGCCGTCGCCGAGCAGGTTCAGCCCCAGCACCGCCAGCGTGATCGCGACACCCGGCGCGAGGGCGAGCTGGGGCGCCTCGAACATCAGCGTCTGTGCCTCGGCCAGCAGGCGGCCCCAGCTCGCCTGCGGCGGCTGGGTCCCGAGGCCGAGGTAGGACAGCCCGGCTTCGGCCAGGATGGCCAGCGCGAAGCTGGTCGTGCCCTGCACCACCAGCAAGGGCAGCAGCTGCGGCAGCACATGCCTCCGCGTGATCGACAGCCGGCCTTGGCCCGCCACCCGCGCGGCGAGCACGAAATCGCGCGCCCACCAGCTCTTGGCGCTGCCATTGACCAGCCGGGCGAACGACGGCACCGCATGCAGGCCGATCGCCGCCATCGCGACGCTCATGCCGGGACCGAGCGCCGCCGCGAGCAGGATGGCCAGCAGCAGCGCGGGAAAGGCGTAGCCGAGATCGGCGCCGCGCAGCACCAGCGCTTCGACCCAGCCGCGCCGCGCGGCGGCGAGCAGGCCCAGCGCGGTCCCGGCGATCAGCCCGATGCCCACGGCGACCACGCCCACCAGCCAGGCGCTGCGCGCGCCCGCCATCAGGCGGCTGAACACGTCCCGGCCCAACTGGTCGCAGCCCAGCCAATGCGCCAGGCTCGGCGGCGCGAGGCGGCGAGCCATGTCGATCTGCTCGGGTGGCCAGGGCGTCCAGGCCAGCGACAGCAGCGCCGAGAGCAGCAGCAACGCCGTCAGCACGGCGCCCGCGACGAAGGCGGCGCGCCTCATGGTTCGGCCCTCGCGCGCAGACGGGGATCGATCCAGCCATGCAGCAGGTCGATCGTGAAGTTGAGCACCAGCACCAGTGCCGCCAATCCCATCACCCCGTTGCGCACGACGATCAGATCGCGGTTGGCGATCGCCTGCGCCATCAACCGGCCCAGCCCAGGGAGCGTGAAGACGTTTTCAATGACGATGGTCCCGGCCAGCAGGTTGGCGAACTGAAGCCCGCCCAGCGTCAGCAGCGGGATCGCGGCGTGGCGCAGTCCGTGGCGCCAGAGCGCGGCGCGGCGCGACAGGCCCTTGGCGCGGGCGCTGCGCATGAAGTCCTCGCGGGCGATGTCGAGCATCGCCGAGCGCGCGATCCGCGCCAGGATCGCCGCCTGCACCAGCGCCAGCGCGATCGCCGGCAGCAGCAGCGCGCGCAGCCCGGGCCACAGGCCGCCGCCGACGTCTTCGCGCCAGCCCGGGAAGCCGCCCGCGTCGACCCACTGCAGCTTCACCGCGAAGACCAGCACCAGCAGCATCCCGAGCCAGAAACTCGGCACGGCCAGCCCAAGCTGCGTCACGCCCATGACGAGGTGATCGCCCGCGCGGCCGTGCTGGCTCGCGGCCCACCAACCGGCGGTCAAGGCCACCACGACGGTGAGCGCCATCGCCAGCAGCGCCAGCGGCAAGGTCAGCGCCAGGCGCTCCAGGATCAGGTCGGCCACCGGCGCGCCGTAGGCGTAGGACAGACCCATGTCGCCGCGCATCAGGCCGGCCAGCCACGCCAGGTAGCGATGCCAAGCTGGTTGATCGAGCCCCAGTTGGCGCGCCAGCGTGGCGACGGCCTCGGGCGGCGCCTCGGGGCCCATGATCAATTGAGCCGCGTTGCCAGGCAGCCATTCCAGCGCGCCGAAGATCAGCGCCGAGGCCGCCAGCAAGGTCAGCAGCAGCACGGCAAGGCGCTTGGACAGGTCTTTCATGGCGGCCGGGATCATAGAGGCGCCCGCGCGCCGGGATTCCGTCGAGGGTCTGCTGGCCCCCATGACCACCGGCAACGCGCACGGCAATCAGCATGCCGGACGTTGTCGCCATTTTTTACAGATGGATTGCCGTCTTTATCAAATGTGACGGCAAATCAAGCACTTGCTGAACTGGCCCGAGTTATGCGTAACCCCCGGCACAGGGAGAACAAGCAGCCACGTGAATCGCTCGGAAAGGGGTGAATCATGAAGCCAATCAGGATTCGTTGGGTCGCAGCCGCTGCCGCGCTCGCCCTCTGCAGTCAGGCGCAAGCCGCCGCGGTGATGTTCAACGCCCCGACCGATACGGCGACGCTGTTGTTCTCCGGCTCCCAGGACGGGGCGACGCTGCAGGCGTCGGTCAAGTTGACACTGACCAACTGGACCGCCACCAGCGCCACCTTCGCCGCCATCGTCAACAACACGTCCTTCGGTCCCGGCCAGAACGTGCTGATGGCCTTCGGCATCACGGCGGTGTCGCCGACGCTCAATGGCGCCAGCACGAACACCGCCGCCTGGGGCGCGGAACTCGACACCAACTTCCCGTCCTTCCAGAACATCGACCTGTGCGTGATGACCGGGAACAACTGCGCGGGCGGCTCGATCAACGGCGGCATCGGCATGAACGCGACATCGTCGTTCAACCTGACGCTGACCACCGACGCGACCCACAACTTCATGACGAGCGGGATCAGCTTCATCAGCCCCTACTCGATCAAGTTCCAGGGCGTCGGCACCACGGGCAATTCGATTGAATTCGCCGGCTGCGTCGCCAGCACGGCCGGTTGCGGGGGAGGAGGCGGTGGCGGTGGGGCCGGTGGCGGCGGCAATGTGCCGGAACCGAACGCGCTGCTGCTGATCGGTGTCGCCGCCTTGGCTGCGGGCTTGTCGCGCCGCGTGCTCCAGCGCGCTGTGCGCTGAAGCGGCGACCTCATCCGGAAAGGGAAAAGCCGCCCGAAGGCGGCTTTTAGCGCACGCGCGAGCGCGCTCAGGCGGCTTCGGCGGGGACTTGCGCGTCTGGCCAGAACAGATGTTCCAGCGCATAGACCCGCGCCAGTTCCCGCAGCGCGCGCGGCGCCTGAAGCAGCGTCAGCTGCCAGCCGTCCTGGCCGCACAGCCGCAGCGCGCTCAGCAGCAGGCTCAGCGCCGCCGAGTCGAAGTCGTTCAGCCCGCTCGCATCCAGGCTCACGCTGCGGCCGGCCGCATTGCCGACCTGCGCCAGCTCGGCGCGCAGCGCGCTCTCGAGCCGTGCCCATTCCTCGGGCACGTTGTCCAGGCGCAGCCGCTGCGGCAGCTTCAGCATCGCATCAGCCCTTCTTCGGCGCCGAGGCGGCCGTTGCCGGACGCGCATTGCGCTCGGCCAGCGACTTGATCAGGCCGTCGATGCCCTTGGCGTTGATCTCCTGCGCAAAGCTGTTCTTGTATTGATCAGCCAGCCAGATGCCCAGCACGTTCACGTCGTAGATCTTCCAGCCAGCGTCGGTCTTCTCCAGGCGGTAGTCCAGCTGGATCGGATCGCCCTTGCCGCGGATCTCCGTGCGCACGATGACTTCCGTGTCTTCCGGCGCCGCGCGCATCGGCTTCATCGCGATGGTCTGGTCGCGGACCTGCGTCAGCGCGCCCGCGTAGGTGCGCACCAGCAGCGTCTTGAACTCATCCTGCAGACGCTGCTTCTGCTCCGGCGTGGCCTGGCGCCAGAAGCGGCCCACCGCCGTCGCGGTGATGCGCTGGAAGTCCACATGCGGCATCACCTTGGTATCGACGAGCTGCATGATCTTGTTGACGTCACCGCCCTGGATCGCCTTGTCGCTCTTGACGGCGTCCAGCGTCTCGATCGACAGCTGACGGATCAGTTGGTCGGGCGCGGAGCCGTCGGCGGCGAAGGTGGCCAGCGGGCTCAGTGCCGCGATCGACAGGACCGCCTTCAGCAGCAGTCGTTTGGTGGCATTCATGGTTGTCCTTTCTCTCTCTTCATGACACGGACCCATCCGCAACGCGGCAAGTCCGGTGCCGGTTCACCGGACGTCCCGAGGGGCGTTACCGGTTGTAGCCGCCGTCAGCGGTCGCTCTGCGGATTGACGGGTTTCTCGTCGGGCGAGATGACCTCGTAGTCATCCTCTTCTTCCTGTTCCTTGTGCGTCTTGACGTTGCGGCGCTGCAGGTAGGCATCGCGCACGAAGGTGTACTTGTCCAGCGCGATCCCATCCAGCATGTCGGTCACGCGCAGCAGGTTGGCCCGCGTATTGATCACCTGCAGCGCGGTGATCGCGAACTTGTATTCGCCATCGTCGAAGAGATAGGCCGGCGAGTAGTAGACATTGACCGGCAGCGTCACCGAATCGCGCAGCGACGACGGGCCCAGCAACGGCCACACGATGTAGGGCCCGGTCTTGACACCCCAGTAGCCGAGCGTGCGGCCCAGGTCCTCGGAGGTCTTCTCCAGGCCGGCGGGCGTGGCGATGTCGATCAGGCCGGCGATGCCGAACACCGAGTTGACGGCCACCCGCATCGTCTGCGTCGCGCCGTTCTTGAAGCGGCCCTGCAGGAACAGGTTGATCGCCGACCAGGCATCGGAGAAGTTGCCGAAGAAGTTGTCCACCGCCTGGCGCGCCGGCTGCGGCACCAGGTCCGAGTAGGCCGTGGCGACGGGGCGCAGCACGTGCTCGTCCAGCTTCTCGTTGAAGTTGAAGACCTTGCGGTTCCAGTTCTCCCACGGGTCCAGACGGTTGCGCACCCGCGGTCCGGGCGCGGGCGTCTCGTCGGCGGCAGCGGCGGCCGCTCCGGCCTGGCCTGCGGCGGCGGGCTCGGCCGCGGACGCGGCGGAAGCGGGCGGCGACGCCTGGTCCTCGGCGGCGGCAGCCTGTTCGCCATCGGCGGATTCGCGGGCTTCGCGGAGTTCGGCGCCCTCTCCAGCCGCGCGGACCGTCGCGGTCTCCACGGCAGAGACCGCGGCATCGACGCGGACCAGGTCCTGTTCGAGCGCCTGTCCGGCTTGCGCCAGCGCGGGCAGCGAAGCGCCCAGCAGGGCCGCGCTCAGCAGCGCGGCGGCGAGATCGGACGGGACCCGTGCCCCGGCCGTCGTGGTGGTGGTCATTGTTTTTCTCCCGAGGCCGGCGCCGCGGAGGCGTCGGCTGCCTTGTTATAGAGGAACTGGCCGATCAGGTTCTCCAGCACCACCGCCGACTGGGTCTGCGTGATGATGTCGCCCGTGGCGAGATTCTTTTCCGCCGCGCCCGGCTCCAGGCCGATGTACTGCTCGCCCAGCAGGCCGGACGTGAGGATCTTGGCCGAGCTGTCCTTGGGGAAGGCCACGCCTTCGTTCATCTTCAGGATGACGCGGGCCTGGAAGCTCTTGTCGTCGAACGAGATCGCGCCCACCCGGCCGACCACGACGCCCGCGCTCTTGACCGCGGCGCCCGGCTTCAGGCCGCCGATGTTGTCGAACTTGGCCGTGACGGTGTACGTGTCCTGGAAATTCAGCGTCAGCAGGTTGCCGGCCTTCAGCGCCAGGAACAGCAGCGCCGCGCCGCCCAGCAGGACGAAGAAGCCGACCAGCGCGTCATAACGAGAGGATTGCATCAGGCAACTCCGAGGGTTCTCTTGATTTCAGTTGTCAGGTCATCGATCGGCGCCGCGCGTCAGATCGAAAACATCATGGCGGTCAGGATGAAGTCCAGGCCCAGCACCGCGAGCGAGGACAGCACCACGGTGCGGGTGGTCGCCTGCGACACGCCCTCGGGCGTGGGCTTGCAGGCGTAGCCCTGCAGCAGTGCCACGAAGCTGACGGTGATGCCGAACACGACGCTCTTGACGAAGCCGTTGCCGACGTCCTTGAACACGTCCACGCCGCCTTGCATCTGCGACCAGAACGAGCCCGCGTCGATGCCGATCAGCGGCACCGCCACCAGCCAGCCGCCCAGGATGCCCACCGCCGAGAACACCGCCGCCAGCAGCGGCATCGCGATGAAGCCGGCCCAGAAGCGCGGCGCGAGCACGCGCTGCACCGGGTCGACTGCCATCATCTCCATGGCGCTGAGCTGCTCGCCGGCCTTCATCAGGCCGATCTCGGCGGTCAGCGAGGTGCCGGCGCGGCCGGCGAACAGCAGCGCGGCCACCACCGGGCCGAGTTCTCTCACCAGGCTCAGCGCGACCAGCAGGCCGACCGCCTCGGCCGAGCCGTAGCGCTGCAGCGTGTAGTAGCCCTGCAGCGCCAGCACGAAGCCGACGAACAGCCCTGACACGCCGATGATGGACAGCGAGCGGTTGCCCAGGAAATAGATCTGCTCGCGCACCAGCGCGAAGCGGCGCAGGCAGGCGCCCAGGTGCAGCAGCAGCGCGCCCAGCAGGCGGGCCGACCAGCCCCAGTCGACAAGCTTCAGACGCAGACCGCGCCCGATCGAGGTAGCCAGACCGATCATGCGGACGCCTCCTCGGGCAGGCCGAAGTCCTCGCGCACCGGCTTGGCGGGCTGGTGGAAGCGCACCGGGCCGTCGGATTCGGCATTGACGAACTGATGCACCAGCGGATCGGTGCTGTGGCGCAGTTCGTCCGGCGTGCCCTGGGCGACGACACCGCCATTGGCCACCATCACCACGTGGTCGGCGATGCCGAAGGTCTCATGGATGTCGTGCGACACGATCACGCTGGTCAGGCCCAGCGCGTCGTTGAGGTCGCGGATCAGGCGCGCGGTGACGCCCAGCGAGATCGGATCGAGGCCGGCGAAAGGCTCGTCATAGAGCACCAGGTCCGGGTCCAGCGCGATCGCGCGCGCCAGCGCGACGCGGCGCGCCATGCCGCCGGAGACCTCGTTGGGCATCAGGTCGCGGGCGCCGCGCAGGCCGACGGCGTTGAGCTTCATCAGGACCAGGTCGCGGATCATCGGCTCGGACAGCCGGGTGTGCTCGCGCAGCGGGAAGGCGACGTTCTCGAACACGCTCAGGTCGGTGAACAGCGCGCCGAACTGGAACAGCATGCCCATCCGGCGCCGCTGGGCGTAGAGCTGGGTCTGGTCCATGGGCGCCAGGTCCTGCCCGTCGAACAGCACCTGCCCCGACTGGGGCCGCAGCTGCCGGGTCAGCAGCCGCAGCAGCGTCGTCTTGCCGCCGCCGGACGACCCGATCAGGGCCATCACCTTGCCGCGCGGCAACGTCACGTTGACATTCTTCAGGATGACCCGATCGCCATAGCCGACGGTCACATCCTTCACTTCAATCAGCGGACGGACGTTATTGGATGAATTGGGATCAGTGAATGCCATTTCCTAGCGCTTGGATCCGGGACGAAGCCGGGCGGCAGGCGTCCGGGAGCCGGGATCATAGGGTAAAGCCCGAATTGATGCCGGAGGTCCTCTGGGGCGGGGTGGCGATACGCGACAGCCCGGCAAAGGGGGATTGACGGCGGAGTTTGTAATCGAACCTCTCATCCGTGATGAAGGTCACGAACGGGAACCGCCGCGAGACGGGCGGGACGCGAGGCACGACGAGCGGACTCGCCTTCCGTGTGCGGCTACCGATAATTTGCGCAACAAGGAGCACAACATGTCTGGGATTTCCGGGAACCGTTCGCGGCTGGGCCGCCACCTCGCGCTGCGAGGCTTCACGCTGATCGAATTGATGGTGGTCGTGGCCATCATCGGGATCCTGGCGGCGATCGCGCTGCCGGCGTACCGCAGCTATGTGCTGCGCGGTCAACTGACGGACGCGGTCACCGCGCTGACCCTGACCCGCGCCAACCTGGAGCGCTACTACCAGGACTTCCGCACCTATCAGACGGTCGCCGGTGTGGCCACCAGTCCCTGCTCCAACCTCCCGGCGGCGGGCACCTTCACGCTCAGTTGCCCGACGCTCACCGCCAACACCTACACCATCCAGGCCGTGGGCTCCGGCAACACCGCCGGATTCACCTATACCGTCACGCAGGCGGACGTCAGAGGCACCACGGGTCCCGGCGCGGCCCCCAACGGCTGGAACTGCACGTCGAAGTGGATCACACGCAAGGGCGACACATGCTGACCCGCAGCCGCGGCGTGACGCTGATCGAACTGCTCATCGTCGTCGCCATCATCGCGCTGGGAACGGCGCTGGCCGTCCCGGGCCTGCGCACCTGGACCGCGAATGCCCAGATGCGCAACAGCGCCGGGGCGCTGCAGGCCTCGCTCAAGCTGGCACAGGCCGAGGCGGTGCGCAGCTTCCGGCAGGTCGTGTTCTATCGCACCTCGGACACCACCTGCTCCGCCAATTCCACCGCCGATCCCGCCGGCATGCGCTGGGTCGTCAAGATCCTCCCGCTGGTGACGGGCGGCACAGCCACCGCCGCGCAGTGCGGCGTGATGCTGGACAACGTCGAGAACTTCACTGTGTCCGGCCCCACGGCCGTGTGCTTCGGCGCCAACGGCCGCCCGCTCCAGCTCACCAGCACCGAGACCGGTGTCGGCGTGGCCTGTTCCAGCGGCACCAACGGCCGGATCATCTACGGCTTCGCCCCGAACACCACCACCAGCAACCTGCGCAAGCTCCAGGTCTGGCTGACGCTGGGCGGCACGGTCCGTTCCTGCGAATCGACCCGCCAGCTGTCGGATTCCGTGCCGGACGGATGCCCTGAAATCAACCAGACGCCCACCTCATGACTCCGATCCCCGACCGCCGCCCCGGGCGGCGCCGCGCGCGCGGCATGACGCTGATCGAGGTGCTGTGCGCCATCGTCATCATGACGGTGGGCCTGCTCGGCCTGATGGCGCTGATGGCGCGCGCGTCCCAGGCCACCCAGGCCACCGACGACAGCCAGCGCGCGGCCGTGCTGGCCAACGAGATCGCCAGCGAAATGTGGCTGTCGGGCACCGTCTCGCTGCCGGCAGACACGGTCACGGCCTGGAACGCCCGCGTCGCCGACGCGACCAACATGGGGCTGCCCTCGGGCGCCGGCGCGATCAGCGTCGCCAACAATGTCGCGCGCATCACCATCACCTGGACGCCGCCCGACGGCGCGCCGCGCCGCTACTTCACCAACGTCCGGCTGACCAACTGACATGAAGCAGCACCTCCTCTCCAGCCGCCCCGCAGCGGCACGCGGCTTCTCGCTGATCGAACTGATGGTCTCGGTGGTGATCGCGCTGATCGTCATCGTCGCCATGACCAAGGTGTCGGCCCAGTTCGAAATCGGCAAGCGCCAGGACACGACCACCTCGGACATGTCCACCAACTCCGGCTACCTGGCCTACGACTTCGACCGCCAGGTGCGCAGCGCCGGCTCGGGTTTCACCGCAGTCAATCGTCAGGAGACCTTCGGCTGCGCCCTGTTCGCCACCAAGGGCGGCGCGCAGATCCTGCCGTCGCCGGCCGCGTTTCCCGCACCGTTCTCCACGGTCGACCAGACCGTGCGCATGCTGCCGGTGCTCGTCTTCGCCGGCGCTGGCAATGGCGGTTCGGACGTGCTGCAGGTGATCACCGGCACGGGCGGCATCGGCGAAACCGCGTCCCAGGTGCGCCAGAACAGCGTGCAGGCGAACAGCTTGCGTCTGACCACGACGGTGGGCATCCGCGGCAACGACCTGCTGCTGGTGACCGAGAACGCCCGCCCCTGCATGCTGGCCCAGGTCAGCGCCAATTACGTGGGCGGCTCCTCTCAGCAAGTGGATCTGGCGGGCGCGTACTACTCGTCCAGCATCGGCGTGCAATCGCTGCTGGACCGCTCCACCGGAGCCACCGCGAATGCGGCCGTGCTGGGCAACGCCGCCAACGGCAATCCGCCCAAGCTGATGCTGCTGGGCGTGAACAGCAGCAATCAGCTGGTGCGCTACGACCTGCTGCGCTTCACCAACGGCGACAACGAGACCCCGGTGCCGCTGACCGATGGCGTGGTCGACATGCGCGTGCGCTACGGCGTGGACAACACCGCGACCGCCGACGGCACGGTCGACGCCTGGGTCGAGCCCACCGGGACCACCTTCGGCAGCGCCGCGCTCAGCAATGGCACCGGGGTTGCGCAGGCCACGATGGCCCGCATCCTCGCCATCAAGGTCAGCATGGTCCTGCGCTCGGAACTGCGCGAGTCCACGAACGGGCAGGACGTCCCCGTCGCCCCCGCCACGCTGGCGATGTTCCCCAGCCTGCCGGCCGCCCAGCAGGTCACCTATCGCGTGGCCGACCGCATGCGCCGCCATCGGGTGCTCGAGTTCACGATCCCGCTGCGCAACGCGATCGCCAGCAGCGGCCGGCCGCCGCCCCCTTGAACCGGGAGTCGACATGCCCGTCCGCTCACTCCTACGAACGACCATGACCCCTTCCCTCTACCGCCGCGAACGCGGCGTGATCATGGTGATCGCGCTGATCACGCTGGTGATCCTGATGATCGGCGCGATCGCGACGATCCGCTCGATGAATTCGTCGCTGACCAACGTCGGCAACTTCGGCTTCAAGCGCGACATGGCCAACCAGGCCGACCGCGCGATGCGCAAGGCCCTGGACACGCTGACCGCCCTCGGCGCGCCCGACGTCAACAACCCGTCGATCAACTACAGCGCGGTGATGCTGTCGTCGACGCCCGAAGGCATTCCGCAGGTGTTGCTGGATACGAGCGATCCCGGCGCGGTCGGCGGCTATGGCTCCGCCGCCAACGTGATCGACCTGACCACCGCTCAGAGCGGCGAGAGCTCCACCAACATCCCGCAGCTCAAGCTCTATTACGTCATCGATCGCATGTGCCAGGCCGCTGGCCCGGTCAGCCCCACCAACTGTCAGACCGCCTCGACCGACACCCAGGGCGTCAAAGGCCCCAAGGACGTGAAGCGCCCGCCCAAGCCGCTGTTCCGCGTCACGGTGCGCGTCGACGGGCCGCGTGGCTCGCAGTCCTTCTACCAGGCGACGTTCAGCAATTGAGGTTTCCGATGAACAAGTCCTTCCTCCCTCGCGGCCTGTGCGCCGCGGCCGCCCTCGCGCTGGGCGCGATGATGCCGGCGCTGACGACCCAGGCGCAGACCGTGCGGCCCGCGCTGGACAACCAGCCGATCTTTTCCTCGGTCGCCGTGCCGGGCAACCTGGCGCTGGCGCTGTCGGTGGAATTCCCGACCGCGGTCAGCACGGCCCACCTGGACCCCAACTATTCGCCGTCGAACACCTACCTGGGCTACTTCGACCCGGGCAAGTGCTACACCTACGTGTGGGCAGTGGCTGAAGCCGACCGCTATTTCCAGCCGGCCGGCGCCACCTCGACGCGCACCTGCTCCAACAAGTGGAGCGGCAACTTCCTGAACTGGGCGACGATGCAGACCGTCGACCCGTTCCGCTGGGCATTGACGGGGGGCCTGCGCGTCACCGACACCACCACCACGACCATCATCGAGAAGGCTTGGGCCAGCGGCCAGGGCGGCACCAACAACTTCCCCAACCGGTCGCTTTCCGACAGCAACATCATCACCGGCGCGACCCCGCTGAACTGGAGCGCCGTGAACATGCGCGTCCAGGGCTTGGGCAACAAGATGCGGTTCACGCGCCGGGGCGACTACAACAGCGGCTCGCCCTCGGCCTTCAATACCGCCGATGGCTCGTGGGATGACCGCACCGTCTGGGAGGTCAGCGTCCGGGTCAAGGTCTGCGATCCGGCCACCAGCGCCGGTGGCCTGGAGGCCAACTGCACCGCCTACGGCGACAACTACAAGCCCGAAGGGCTGATGCAGAAGTACTCGCAGAAGATCCGCTTCAGCGCCTTCGGCTACCTGAACGACGCGACGCTGAGCCGGGACGGCGGCGTGCTGCGCGCGCGCCAGAAATTCATCGGGCCGAGCGAGCCCGTGCCGGGCGCCCAGCCCAGAGCCAACGCCCTCGCGGAGTGGGACGCCAACACCGGCGTGATGAAGACCAGCCCCAATCCGCAGGACGTGCTCGACATGGCCTCGTCCGACTACGGCTTCACCGTGGCGAACAGCGGGGTGATGAACTATCTCAACAAGTTCGGCGCATCCGGGTCCTACAAGACCTATGACCCCGTGGGCGAGCTCTATTACGCCGTACTGCGGTACTACCGCAACCTGGGCAACGTGCCCGAATGGACCAATCCCAATACGAGCGACCTCAATACGAAGAAGGTGCTCGCGGATGGCTTCCCGGTCATCACCAACTGGGGCGATCCGATTCTCTATTCGTGCCAGAAGAACTACATCCTCGGCATTGGCGACGTCAACACCCACGCCGACCGCGACGTGCCCGGCGCCAGCGGCAGCTCTGAGCCGACCAAGCCGGCCGCGGTCGCTGCGGACACCGCCTTCGACGCCATCGCGTGGACCAACAAGGTCGGCGCGCTCAGCGGCGCCGGCGGCAACATCGGCAACACGCAGAACTACGGCGGCTGCTGCAGCAACAACGGTGCGCTGATGGCCGGCATGGCCTATTGGGCCAACAGCCAGGACGTCCGCCCGGATCTGCTGGGCAAGCAGACCATCAAGACCTACTGGCTGGACGTGCAGGAAAACCAGGTCTACAAGAACAACAACCAGTTCTATCTGGCCACCCGCTACGGCGGCGCGAACCTGCCGTCCACGTGGGACGCGCTGGGCACCACCGTCGACATCACGCAGAGCTGGTGGCATACCGGCCCGTCGACCGACACCACCATCGCGGGCGGCGGCCAACTGCGTCCGGACAACTACTACACCGCCTCGCGGGCCGACCTGATGGTCAATGGCCTGACCAGCGTCTTCGCCAGCATCGCCGCCAACATCCAGGCCTACACCTCGTCGGCCAACACGGCGTCCAACGCCGTGACGGTGGGCACGTCCGCTTATGGCTCGTCCTATGACTCGTCGGCGTGGACCGGCCAGATCGAAGCCAACACGATCAACGTGATGGGCACCCCGGTCGGTTACACGCTGGCCTGGCGCTTCACGGACAAGCTCAATGCGCAGGTGGGCACCTCCGGCACCGGCTGGGACACCGCGCGCAACATCGTCACCTACAAGCCCACCGGCCCCAACACTGGCACCGGCGTGGCGTTCCGCCACGACAACCTGAGCAGCGGGCAGATCACGGCGCTGAACACCACCTACTACAGCGGCGACGATTCGCTGAACTTCATCAACTACGTGCGCGGCGACCGCAGCAATGAGGAAAACTCGACGGCGAGCAACAGCACCAAGGCCTACCGCGTGCGTGGCGGTCTGGTGGGCGACATCGTCAGCAGCCAGGTGGTCGTGGTCGGCCCGCCTATCCCGGGTCTGATCAGTGAAGCGACCAACCCGGGCTACAACGCCTACGCGTCGTCGAGCGGCCAGGGCAACCGGCCCAACATCCTGGTGGCCGGCGCCAACAGCGGCCTGGTGCATGTGATCAACGGCTCCACCAGCGACACGAACGGCGGCCGTGAACTCTTCGCGTACATCCCGAACGCTGTGATCATGGGGCCCAGCGGCACGCCCAGCGTGGACGGCCTGGCCAGCACCGGCAACCCGGACTTCGTCCACCACTACATGATCGACGCCCGTCCCAACACGGCGGACATCGACTTCAACCGCACGAGCGCCAACCGGACGGGCACGCCGGACTGGCGCACCATCGTGGTCGGCGGTCTGGGCAAGGGCGGCAAGAGCATCTACGCGCTGGACCTGACCACCGCCCACACGGTGGCCACGGAGCGTGACGCGGTCAGCCGCGTGATGTGGGAGTACACCGAAGCCGACATGGGCTTCACCTTCGGCACCCCGGTCATCACCAAGACGGCCCAGTACGGCTGGGTGGTGATCGTGGGGTCGGGTCTCAACAATCCGTCCGGCAAGGGCTTCTTCAGCATCCTGGACGCCCGCACGGGTGCACTGCTGCAGAAGGTGCCGCTGCCGGCCGCCGGTGACACCGGCACGCCCCAACTGCCCACCGGCCTGACCTACCTGCAGACCTACTACACCGACCGCTATGACGCGACCGTCGAGTCCGTCTACGCCGGTGATCTGAAAGGCAACGTCTGGCGCCTGGACCTGACCGCGCCCAGTGGCAATTACCCCCCGCCGACCAAGATCGCGCAGCTCACGAACGCCTCGGGCACCCCGCTGCCGATCACGTCGATGCCGACGCCGGTGGTGAATTCGACGGGCAACCGCCGCTGGATCGTCGTCGGCACGGGTCAGCTGCTGAGTACCGACGACATGATCAGCACCCGCGCCAACCGCATCTACGCGATGCTGGACGGCTTCCAGGCCCGCCCGGCGATCAGCTCGGATTTCCCCTCCGGCATCTCGATGCCGTATCAGGAGAGCAATATCGGGCGCCACGACTTCCAGGAAGTGACAACCACCAGCAATGTGCCGCTGCGCTCCGACAAGGTGGGCTTCTTCATCGACCTGCAGCGCGTGACCGGCGGCCTGGGCTACGAGGTCATCAACGAGGCGGACGCGCTGGACAACCTGGCCGTCATTGCGGCGGTCAAGCCCTCGTCGGACAACGCCTGCAGCCCGGGGGGCACAAGCAAGGTGTTCGTGCTGGATCTGAATGGCGGGACCATCACGGTCGACAATCCGCAGTTCGCCGTGGACAACGTCCGCTTCATCGATGACAACGGAACGATCAAGATCCTGGTGCAGGGCAGGCCCGGTGGTGGGGGGGGCGGTAGCGGCGGCGGCGATGGCCGGGACCTGACCGGCGACTACACGAAGTCCATCGACGGCAGCACCGGCGGCTCCAAGCGGCTGATCAACTGGCGCGAAATCCCGCTGCGCAACTGACGCAGCCCTGGCCTCCCCTGAAACCCGCCCTCGCAAGACGGCGGGTTTTTTCTTGCCAGCGCACGAGCGCCAGAAGCGACAAGGCCCGCCGGCTTGCACCGGCGGGCCTTTCTGCGTCAGCGGCCCGGCGTTCACCGAGCCCCGAATCAATCAACGCGGCAGGTCGCTGTTGCCCACCAGGAACTCGTCGATCGCGCGGGCGGCTTGGCGGCCTTCGCGGATGGCCCAGACCACCAGCGACTGGCCGCGGCGCATGTCGCCAGCGGCAAAGACCTTCGCCGCGTTGGTCTTGTAGCCACCGGTGAAATCGGTGCTCGCCTTGGCGTTGCCGCGCGCATCCTTGCTGACGCCGAAGGCCTCGACGATCGACGCCACCGGGCTCACGAAGCCCATCGCGAGCAGCACCAGATCCGCCTTCAGGATCTGTTCGGAGCCAGGGACCTCGCTCATCTTGCCGTTGACCCATTCCACGCGCACCGTCTTCACCCCGGTGACCTTGCCCTTCTCACCGAGGAATTCCTTGGTCGCGATCGCGAACTCGCGCTCGCAGCCTTCCTCGTGGCTCGAGGAGGTGCGCAGCTTGATCGGCCAGTAGGGCCAGGTCAGCGGCCGGTCCTCGACCTCGGGCGGCTGCGGCATCAGCTCGAACTGGGTGACGCTCTTGGCGCCATGGCGGTTGCTGGTGCCGACGCAGTCGCTGCCGGTGTCGCCGCCGCCGATCACGACGACGTGCTTGCCGTCGGCGCGGATCTGGTTCTTGAGCTTGTCGCCAGCGTTCAGCTTGTTCTGCTGCGGCAGGAACTCCATCGCGAAGTGCACGCCGGCCAGATCGCGGCCCGGGACCGGCAGGTCGCGCGACTGTTCGGCACCTCCGGCGAGCAGCACCGCGTCGAACTGCTGCGACAGCTCGTCGGCGGTGACCACATCCTTGGCCCAGTTCGTCACCTTCGAACCCTCGGGCAGGTGCGCCACCATCACGCCCGTGCGGAACACCACCCCCTCGGCTTCCATCTGCTGGACGCGGCGGTCGATGTGGCTCTTCTCCATCTTGAAGTCAGGGATGCCGTAGCGCAGCAGGCCGCCGACGCGATCGTTCTTCTCGAACACGGTGACCTCATGACCGGCGCGCGCCAACTGCTGGGCCGCAGCCAGTCCGGCGGGCCCGGAGCCAACAATCGCCACCTTCTTGCCGGTCTTGAGCTTCGCCGGTCTGGGCGTGACCCAGCCCTCGGCCCACGCGCGATCGATGATCGCGTGCTCGATCGACTTGATGCCCACCGCGTCGTCATTGACGTTCAGCGTGCAGGCCGCCTCGCAAGGCGCGGGGCAGATGCGGCCGGTGAACTCGGGGAAGTTGTTCGTCGAATGCAGCACCGCGATGGCGTTCTTCCAGTCCGCGTCGCCGCCCCGGTACACCAGGTCGTTGAAGTCCGGAATGATGTTGTTGACCGGGCAGCCGCTGTTGCAGAACGGCGTGCCGCAGTCCATGCATCTCGCGCCTTGCTGCTTCGCCTGCTCGACGTTCAGGCCGATGACGAATTCCTTGTAGTGCTTGAGCCGCGCCTCGACGGGCGCGTAGCCCTCTTCCAGACGCTCGTACTCCATGAAGCCGGTGACTTTTCCCATGTCGGCTTTCTCCTGAATCTTCGTGATGCTCTGAAGCGATGCGGACGGTCAGACCTTGGCCTTGGCCGCCGGGGCCTTGGCATGGGCGATCGTGGCGGCGGTTTCCTTGGCGGCGTTGATCTCGCCAAGCGCGCGGCGGTATTCGTTCGGGAACACCTTGACGAACTTGGCGCGCGATTCGGCCCAGTGGTCCAGGATGTCCCGCGCGCGCTGGCTGCCGGTCCAGCGGTGGTGGTCCTCGATCAGCTTCTTGACGATCGCCTCGTCGGTGCGCGCTTGGCCATCGCCAAGCCGGTGCCAGATGGCGGGGTCCATCGTGGCTTCCTGCTCGTGCGCGGGCAGCAGTTTGTCGAGCGACACCATGCTGGTGTTGCAGCGCTTGGCGAACTGGCCGTCCTCGTCGAAGACGTAGGCGATGCCACCGCTCATGCCCGCAGCGAAGTTGCGGCCGGTCTTGCCCAGCACCGCGACAGTACCGCCGGTCATGTACTCGCAGCCGTGATCGCCGGTGCCTTCGACGACCGCCGTCGCGCCCGACAGCCGCACCGCGAAGCGCTCGCCGGCGACACCGCGGAAGAAGGCCTCGCCCTTGGTCGCGCCGTACAGCACGGTGTTGCCGACGATGATGTTCTTCGTCGCGTCACCGCGGAAGTCGATCGACGGACGGACCACCACGCGGCCGCCGGACAGGCCCTTGCCGGTGTAGTCGTTGGCATCCCCGATCAGGTAGAAGGTGATGCCGGGCGCCAGGAAGGCGCCGAAGCTCTGGCCCCCCGTCCCTTCCATCTGGATGAAGATCGTGTGGTCCGGCAGGCCTTCGGGGTTGCGGCGGATCAGCTCGCCGGAGAGCATCGCGCCCACCGTGCGGCGCACGTTCGTCACCTCCTGCATGAATTGCACCTTCTCGCCCTTGTCGAAGGCAGGCAGGCACTTCTCGATCAGCTTGACGTCGAGCGCGCGATCCAGGCCGTGATCCTGGTGATCGTTGTGCAGGCGGGCCACGTCGGCCGGAAGCTCCGGACGATGGAACACGCGGCTGAAGTCCAGACCCTTGGCCTTCCAGTGCTGAATGCCCTTCTTCGTGTCGAGCAGGTCGGCGCGGCCGATCAGTTCGTCGAACTTGCGCAGGCCCAGCTGGGCCATGATCTGACGCGCCTCTTCCGCGACGAAGAAGAAGTAGTTCACCACATGCTCGGGCTTGCCGCTGAACTTGCGGCGCAGCACCGGGTCTTGCGTCGCGACGCCGACCGGGCAGGTGTTCAGGTGGCACTTGCGCATCATGATGCAGCCCTCGACGACCAGCGGCGCAGTCGCGAAGCCGAATTCATCCGCACCGAGCAGCGCACCGATCACGACATCGCGGCCGGTCTTCATCTGGCCGTCAGCCTGCACGCGCACACGCCCGCGCAGACGGTTCAGCACCAGCGTTTGCTGCGCTTCCGCCAGGCCCAGTTCCCACGGGGTGCCAGCGTGCTTGATCGACGACCACGGCGAGGCGCCGGTGCCGCCGTCATGGCCGGCGATCACGATGTGGTCCGCCTTCGCCTTCGCGACGCCCGCGGCGATCGTGCCCACGCCGACTTCCGACACCAGCTTGACCGAGATGTCGGCGCGCTGGTTGACGTTCTTCAGGTCGTGGATCAGTTGGGCCAGGTCCTCGATCGAATAGATGTCGTGGTGAGGCGGCGGCGAGATCAGACCCACGCCGGGCACCGAGTGGCGCAGGAAGCCGATGTAGTCCGTGACCTTGCCGCCCGGCAGCTGGCCGCCTTCGCCAGGCTTGGCGCCTTGGGCCATCTTGATCTGGATCTGGTCCGCGCTGACCAGATACTCGGTCGTGACGCCGAAGCGGCCGGACGCGACCTGCTTGATGCGTGAACGCATCGAGTCGCCCTCCTTCAGCTCGTAGTCGACCTCGACCACCTTGCGGCCGACGACGTCCGCCATCGTGGTGCCTGCCGTGATCTTGATGCCCTTGAGCTCGTTGCGATAGCGCGCCGGATCCTCGCCGCCCTCGCCGGTGTTGCTCTTGCCGCCGATGCGGTTCATCGCGACGGCCAGCGTCGCGTGCGCCTCGGTCGAGATCGAGCCCAGCGACATCGCCCCCGTGGCGAAGCGCTTGACGATCTCCGCGGCCGGCTCGACCTCCTCGAGAGGAATCGCCTTGGCTGGGTCGAACTTGAACTCGAACAGGCCGCGCAGCGTCATGTGACGCTTGCTCTGGTCGTTGACCAGTTGAGCGTATTCCTTGTAGGTGTCGAACTTGCCCGAACGCGTGCTGTGCTGCAGCTTGGCGATCACGTCGGGCGTCCACATGTGTTCCTCGCCACGGGTACGCCACGCATACTCGCCGCCGGCATCCAGCATGTGCTCCAGCACCGGGTCATCGCCGAAGGCGGCGCGATGCAGACGCAGCGCCTCTTCCGCCACCTCGAACACGCCGATGCCGCCGACCTGGGTCGGCGTGCCGCGGAAGTATTTCTGAACGAACTCCGCCTTCAGGCCGATGGCCTCGAAGATCTGGGCGCCGCAGTAGGACATGTAGGTCGAGATGCCCATCTTGGACATGATCTTCGACAGCCCCTTGCCCACCGCCTTGATGTAGTTGTAGATCGCCTTGTCCGCCGACAGGGCCGGCGGCAGTTCGGCGCTCATCGCCTGCAGCGTCTCGAGCGCGAGATAGGGGTGCACGGCCTCGGCGCCAAAGCCGGCCAGCACGGCGAAGTGATGGACCTCGCGCGCGGTGCCGGTCTCGACCACCAGGCCGGCGGTCGTGCGCAGACCCTCGCGGACCAGATGGTGGTGCACCGCCGACAGCGCCAGCAGCGCGGGGATCGCCACGCGATTCGCGCTCAGATGGCGGTCGGTGATGATCAGGATGTTGTGGCCGCCCTTGATCGCATCGACGGTCTCGGCGCACAGCGAGGCCAATTGGGCTTCGACCCCCTCCCGGCCCCAGTCCAGCGGGTAGGTGATGTCGAGCTCGTAGGGCTTGAACTTGCCGTTGGTGTGCTGCTCGATCGCGCGCAGGCGGGCCATGGACTCGAAGTCCAGCACCGGCTGCGTCACCTCCAGGCGCATCGGCGGGTTCACCGCGTTGATGTCGAGCAGGTTGGGCTTCGGGCCGATGAAGCTGTTCAGCGACATCACGATCGCCTCGCGGATCGGATCGATCGGCGGGTTGGTGACCTGCGCGAACAGCTGCTTGAAGTAGTTGTAGAGCGGCTTGTTCTTGTCGGACAGCACGGCCAGCGGGCTGTCGTTGCCCATCGAGCCGATGCCTTCCTCGCCGTTCGCGGCCATCGGCGCGAGCAGGAACTTGATGTCCTCCTGCGTGAAGCCAAACGCCTGCTGGCGATCCAGCAGCGACGCGGGGAACACCGGCGCGACGGCCTCGGGCGCCGGAATGTCGTCGAGCTTGACGCGGACGTTCTCGATCCACTGGCGGTACGGGCGCGCGTTCGCGTACTGGGTCTTCAGTTCCTCGTCATCGATGATGCGGCCCTGCTCCAGGTCGATCAGGAACATCTTGCCCGGCTGCAGGCGCCACTTCTTGACGATGCGGGATTCGGGGATCGGCAGCACGCCGGACTCGGATGCCAACACGACGAGGTCGTCGTCGGTGACCCAGTAGCGCGCGGGCCGCAGGCCGTTGCGGTCCAGCGCGGCGCAGACCTGGCGGCCATCGGTAAACACCATCGCGGCGGGGCCGTCCCACGGCTCCATCATCGCGGCGTGGTACTCGTAGAACGCCCGGCGGCGTTCATCCATCAGCTCATGCTGCTCCCAAGCCTCCGGGATCATCATCATCGCGGCGTGCGCGAGCGGATAACCCGACATCGTCAGCAGCTCGATGGCGTTGTCGAAGGTGGCCGTGTCGGACTGATGCTCAAAGCTGATCGGATACAGCTTCTTCAGGTCGTCGCCGAGCACCGGCGACTTCATGACGCCCTCGCGGGCGCGCATCCAGTTGAAGTTGCCCTTGACCGTGTTGATCTCGCCGTTGTGGGCGACCATGCGGTACGGGTGGGCCAGCGGCCACTCGGGGAAGGTGTTGGTCGAGAAGCGCTGGTGCACCAGCGCGATCGCGCTGACCACGCGCGGGTCGGCCAGGTCGCGGTAGTACTTGCCGACCTGGTCCGCCAGCAGCAGACCCTTGTAGATCACCGTGCGGCAGCTCATCGAGGGCACGTAGTACTCGCGGCTGTGCGTCAGCTTCAGCGCCTGGATCGCGCTCGATGCGGTCTTGCGGATCACGTACAGCTTCCGCTCGAGCGCGTCGGGGACGATGATGTCCGGACCGCGGCCGATGAAGATCTGGCGGATGATCGGTTCCTTCTCGCGCACGGTCGGCGACATCGGCATGTCGCGGTCCACCGGCACATCGCGCCAGCCCAGCAGGACCTGGCCTTCGGCCTTGATCGCGCGGGCCAGTTCCTGCTCGCAGGCCAGGCGGGAGGCGTGCTCCTTCGGCAGGAAGATCATGCCCACGCCGTACTCGCCCGGGGGCGGCAGCACGACACCCTGCCTGGCCATCTCGGCGCGATAGAACTCGTCGGGGATCTGGATCAGGATGCCGGCGCCGTCGCCCATCAGCTTGTCCGCGCCGACCGCGCCGCGGTGATCCAGGTTCTCCAGGATCTTCAGGCCCTGCTGGACGATGTGATGCGCCTTCTGCCCCTTGATGTGGGCCACGAAGCCCAGGCCGCAGGCGTCCTTCTCATTCGCGCCGTTGTACAGGCCGTGGGCGGCCAGCTCGCGAATCTCGTTCTGGGACGGTGTCGCGGTGGGGGACGACGCTTGCGCGGGGCGCGGATCTTGAGCTGCCGACATCGGTGGCCTCCTGGACTCTCGAAAAACGAAACCCGCGCAGGTTAAGGCGCGACCAGGGTGGGCACAAGCAGAACTAAATGGGGTCAGTCTCGAATATGTAGGAACGTTGCCACGCAGTCTCGATTAAATGGGGACAGATCATTGCGGCGCCTCTGGCGGCGGCGTTTTGCGGGGGCGTCCCCTCGGGCGTGGACTCATGGGGCGTTCACTCGATTCGCCCAGCAGCTGCAGGAAACGTGCCGAACCGAGCGGCCAACCCTTCAGCGCCGAATCGATCAGTTTTTGCCGCTCGGCCTCCGACTCGCCCTCCTCCAACCAGCGGCGCCAGGCCAACTCGCGCTCGAAGGGGGTGTTGCCCAGCGCCCAGAATCCGGGCGGATCGCTGACCAAGGGGTCGCGGCGGCGGCCGAGATGGTGCGCCGCCGAGGACCAAGTGAAATCGCCGGGATCGGCGCTCAGGCCGGCGCGCTGCGGATTCAGTTCGATGCTGCGCATCACCGCCAGCAGATGGGTGTCCGCCTCCAGCGGCGCGGCGCGGAATCGCCCTTCCCACAAGGTGCCGGCCCGGCCATGCCGCAGGTTGAAAGCGCCCACGTAGCGGCGCCCCAAGGCCTGCATCATCCGGCTCAGGCCGTCGTCGGTGGCCGGCGTGGCCAGCAGATGCAGGTGATTGGGCATCACCACGTAGGCGTGCACGGCCACCTTGTGGGTGGCGGCGCTGTCCTGCAGCGCAGCCAGGAGCGCCCGGCGGTCCTCGTCGTCGAGGACGATCGGCTGCCGGTTGTGGCCGCGGTGGATCAGGTGGTGCAGATGGCCGGCGAGCGCCAACCGGGGGAGTCGAGCCATGGCGAGGACAGTAGTCTGTCCCCAATTATGCGGCGATCAGCTTCCTGCCCGTGAGCCGTTCATGCTCCTTGAGCGCGAACCGGTCCGTCATGCCGGCGATGTAGTCGGCGCAGGCGCGCGCATGGTCCTCGTCCCCGGCGAAATCGGCGGGCAGTCGCGTCGGATCCGTCAGGTAGAGCTGGAACAGCTCGCGCAGGACCTGCTCGGCGCGATCGCGTTGCGCTTGCACCACCGGATGCCGGTAGAGGTTGGCGAAGAGGAAGCGCTTGAGCTCGGTGCTGGCCTGACGCATGTCAGGACTGAATCGAACCAGCGGCCCCTTGGTGCGCGCGTCCTCGGCGTCGGCCGGCGCGGCCGCTTCGATCGCCGCGCGAGTGGCGTCGATGACGTCGTAGACCTGTTGCGACAACATGCGGCGGATCGTCTCGGCCAGCAGCCGCTTGCCGGTCAGGCGCGGATAGGCAGCGAGCGTCTCGCGCAGATAGCGATGCACGAGCGGCACCTCTTCCAGTTGCTCCAGCGTCACCAGGCCCGAGCGCACGCCATCGTCGACGTCATGCGCGTTGTACGCGACCTCGTCGGCGAGGTTGCACAGCTGCGCTTCCAGGCTCGGCTGGCCTCCCGCGAGGAAGCGCGCGGCGACGCCGCCCGGCTCGCGCTCCTCGATCCGCTGCGCGTCGCGCTTGCTGCAATGCTTGAGGATGCCTTCACGGCTCTCGAAGCTGAGGTTGAGCCCATCGAACGCCGGATAACGCTGCTCGAGCTTGTCCACGACGCGCAGCGACTGCAGGTTGTGCTCGAAACCGCCATGGGCCTTCATGCAGTCGTCGAGCACGTCCTGGCCGGCGTGGCCGAAAGGCGTGTGGCCCAGGTCGTGAGCCAGGGCGATAGTCTCGATCAGGTCCTCGTCCAGCCCCAGGCTGCGGCCGATCGAGCGCCCCAGCTGGGCGACCTCGAGCGAATGGGTCAGCCGGGTGCGGAACAGGTCGCCCTCGTGGTTGAGGAAGACCTGCGTCTTGTAGACCAGGCGCCGGAAGGCGGTGCTGTGGACGATGCGGTCGCGGTCGCGCTGGAATTCGCTGCGTGTCGGCGCCGGGGCTTCGGCATGCCGGCGGCCGCGGCTGCGCGCGGGGTCGGAGGCATAGGGCGCGCGCAGCATCGTCATCGTCGGTTCAGCTCTTCAGCGGGGCGCCGGCCCGGTGTGAGCGGCGATCACCTCGGCCACCATCGCATCGGGCGCTCCCCGCATGCCGGCCCGGCCGAGGCCTTCGATGACGACGAACCGGATCTCGCCGCCCTCGTTCTTCTTGTCGACCCGCATCAGGTCGAGCCAGCGATCGATCGGCATCGGCGGCGCCTTGACCGGGAGCCTGGCCCGCTCGATCAGGCGGGTCATGCGATCGACGAAGGCCGCAGGCATCAGGCCCAAGCGCGCGGAGAGCTCCGACGCCAGCACCATGCCGCAGCCGACGCCCTCTCCGTGCAGCCACTCGCCATAGCCCAGGCCGGTCTCGATCGCGTGGCCGAAGGTGTGGCCGAAATTCAGGATCGCCCGCAAGCCGGCTTCCCGCTCGTCCTGGCCGACGACCCAGGCCTTGATCTCGCAACTGCGCCGTACCGCGTGAGCCAGCGCTGACTTGTCGCGCGCGAGCAGTGCGTCGAGGTTGTTCTCGATCCAATCGAGGAAAGTCGCATCAGCGATGGGGCCGTACTTGATGATCTCGGCCAGTCCCGCCGAGAGTTCGCGATCGGGCAGCGTGTCCAGTGTGTCGAGGTCGGCGATGACGCGCACCGGCTGGTAGAACGCGCCGACCATGTTCTTGCCGCGCGGGTGGTTGATCGCGGTCTTGCCGCCGACCGACGAGTCGACCTGCGCGAGCAGCGTGGTCGGCACCTGAACGAACGGGACGCCGCGCATGTAGATCGCGGCCGCGAAACCGGTCAGGTCGCCGATCACCCCGCCGCCCAGCGCGAACAGGACGGTCTTGCGATCGGCCGCGCCGGCGAGCAGGTGGTCGATGACGGCGTCCAGCGATGCCCAGCTCTTGTGCTGCTCGCCGTCCGGCAGGACGACCGATTCGACGCGCGGGTAGTGGGGCGCGAGCTGGCGTTTGAGTCGCTCCAGATAGAGCGGCGCCACGAGCTCGTTGGTGACGATGAGCGCGGCGCTCGCGCGCGGCAGGCCGGCCCAGGACGACGAGGCGTCGACAAGGCCGGAGCCGATGAGGATGTCGTAGCGGCGGTCGCCGAGATCGATGGCGACCGTGGAGGCGGCGGCGGACGAGCCCGCCACGGAAGACGCCGAATCAGGGAGCGGTGCGGTCATTCCCGGAAGTGTACGGGGCCTCGCTCGCCCCGACGGTGGCCGCGACCCGCGCCGGGTCGATGAGGCCGGCCAACTCCAGCTGCATCAGGATCATGTTGGCGAGCCCATGCACCGATGGACGGCTCGACTCGAGCACGAAATGCGCGCAGCGGCGGTAGAGCGGATCGCGCTGCCCATAGAGTTCGCGCAGCTTCGCCAGCGGATTGGCGACCTGCAGCAACGGGCGCTGGGTGTCGTGGCGCAGACGCCGGAAGAGTTCTTCAGGCGAGGAGCGCAGGTACACGACTGTCGAAAGCGCCTTGAGCCGGTCGCGGTTGATGTCGCGCAACACCGCGCCGCCACCGGTGGCGAGGATCATTTCCTCACCGCTCCTGGCACGTTCCAGCAGCCGGGCGATCACTGCGGATTCGAGGTCCCGAAACGACGCTTCGCCCTCCCGGGCGAAGTAGTCCTTGATCGACTCGCCGCCGAGATCGCGTTCGATCTCGGCGTCGGAGTCGACGAAGGGGATGTCCAGCTGTCTGGCCAGCAGACGCCCGACGGTGGACTTGCCACCGCCTGGCATGCCGACCAGACTCAGGATCATTGCCACTGCATTGGCAGCACGATCAGTTCGGGCTGAAGCAGTAGGAGCCAGCCACGTCCGTCAAGGAGCGGACGCGTCCATACGGGCTGAACTGGAAGGGCGGCGAAGTCGTGATGGTCGAGAAATCGCTCGCCAACGCGGAGAGGTTGCCGCTGAACGTTGCTGGAGGGCTCACCACACCGGTGGCCGACGCGGTGATCGTGTAATCGATCCATGTCGCAAGGCTCTTCGGATATTCCATCTTCAGAACCAGTTGACCCGACGCATCCGTCTTGGTCGTCGTGCCTTCGAAGCCGATCGAGACGTCCGACTTGCGAGGGTCCAGCTGGCCGTTGCCATTCCGGTCCTCTCCCGTATCGATAAGCCCATCGCGGTCGTCGTCCTCATTCAAGCAGGCCCACGCGCCAGATTGGGAAGACCCGTTGTAAGAATAGAACGGCGCCCAAGCCGCACCCGCGAGGTTGTAGACACCCTTGTAGTAGCGCTTCAGGTCAATCAGCGGAGAGATGTCGACGCCCGCCGACGGCTTGCCGGACGCATCGACCACCAACACCACGAAACGCTGAACGTAGGTCAACTTGCTGGCGCCTTCGAGCAGCGTGGAGTCCGTGCCGATCGTGATGGACAGCGGGCTCGATACCACCGTGAGCGTCGTCGTCTTTTCGTTCGGGCAAGCGGACGCAGCGAAGTCTGCGTAGTCCCAGCAAGCACGGAAGGTCACGCCGTTGGTGCCGCTGGCGCGGTCAGCCGGGTAATAGCTCGACGTGGCATAGCCCGACGCGTCGCTGTACACGAGCGACGTGCCCGAGCTGATCGTGCCACCGACGCTCTGCGACGCACTGCCGAGCAGCTCGAAGCGCACACGCATGTTCTGGATGGGCGCGTTGGAAGCGGCCTGGAACAGTGCGCGCAGTTCCACGCGATTGGCCGTCGAGCCAGGCGCATTGATGGCCACGACCGTCGGATTGGTAGTCACCGTCACGGACGACGCGTTCGTCGTCACCGCCGGAATACTGGTACCCGCCGAGGGGATGGTCACCGTCGAAACGGTCGTCACGCCGCCGGACACGGCGGTGATGTTGTAGGCGCCGGGCGTCGTGGGAGCCGTGTAGGTGTAGGTGAATGCGCCGCTGTTGTCTGTCGTGCCGTTGACCGCCGTCTGGCCGGGGGCCGTCACGGTGATCGCCTGGCCGCTGATGGCGTTGTCATTCGTGTCCGACAGGCGGTACAGCACCGTGTTGCCCGTCGAGCCAGCCGTCGGCGTCGACGGAACCGGAGAGGCCACCAGCTTCGCACCGCTGACCTGGAAGCTGGCCGTGCGCTGCAGCGTGTTGCTGGTCGCCGTGATGGTCACGACGCGATTCGACTTGTCGGCACCGATCTTCACGCTCGCCACCGACTGCCCGGACGCGTCGGTGGTGCCGTTCGTGACGGCGATCGTCGCGCCGTTGTTGACGGAGAACGACACCGGGACGCCTGCCAGCACATTGCGGTTGGCGTCGACGGCCGTCACCGTGGCCACGACCGTGTCGGTGCCGGAATTGGAGACCGTGTACTTGTCCAGCGACAGCGACAGATCCGCTGCAGTCGTCGTCGGGGTCGTCGTCTGGATGACGTTGAAGGTCGCCGACTTGGAGATGGAGCCATTGCCCACCGTCACGGTCACCGTGCGCAGCGTGTGATCCGCGCCCAGCGAGATGGTCGCGGTGCCCGCGCCGGAGGTATCGGTCGTCAGCGACGAGGAGGACGCGAAGACCGAATTGTTCGGATCGCTGATCGCGACCGCCAGCTTGGCGTTTGCCACGCCGCCACGGTTCGCATCGAGCGCCGTGGCCGTCAGCGTCAGGGTCTCCGTGCCATCGTTGGCCATGGTGCCCTTGCTGAGCACCACCGCCACGTCACTGATCGCCGCGCCCGTGCCGTCCGTGCCGCCGCCGCCGACAACGGAGGTGCCCGCCGAGCCGCCACCGCCGCCGCATGCAGCCAAGCCGCCAGCCACGAAGGCCGTCAGCGTCACGGCCTTGAGCAGCCGTACCCACTTCTGATGGAAAGTCATTTCTCTGAACTCCTGCTCTGCCCGTTTGAGGTGGGCAGATTCTCCCTGTGCCTGATGACGTTACGCCCTGGCTTCAGCGCGTGGCGCTGACCCGGTCGCTCACCACCTTCGGCGTGATGAAGATGAGCAACTCGGTCTTGGCCGTGCTGCGCGACTTGTTCTTGAACAGGTTGCCCAGCAGCGGAATATCGCCGAGGTAGGGCACCTTGTTCTCGGTCTCGAGGTCTTCCTGCGTGTAGATGCCGCCGATCACGACCGTGCCGCCGTTCTCGACCAGCACCAGCGTCTGCACATGCTTGTTGTTGATCGCGTAACCCTGCGGGGTCAGCGTGCCGCGGCTGTCCTTGTTCACGTCGACCGTCAGGATCACGTTGCCTTCCGGCGTGATCTGCGGCGTCACTTCCAGCTTCAGCACCGCCTTCTTGAACGAGACCGAGGTCGCGCCGCTCGACGTGGACTGTTGATAGGGAATCTCTTCACCCTGCTCGATCAACGCCTTGGTCTGGTCCGCCGTCACGACGCGCGGGCTGGACACCACCTTGCCGCGGCCATCGGCCTCCAGAGCGGAGATTTCCAGGTTCAGGAAGCGGTTCGCAGTGGCCGAGAACAGCGACAGCGCGAAGTTGGCCGCCGTGGCGCCGCCGAAAGCGTCACCCGAGACGTTCGCTGGCAGGCTCACGAACTGCGAATCGCTGTAGTTGTAAGTGGTCTGCTGGTTGGTCGCCGACCCGACGGCGGAGTAATTTCCCCCCACCGTCACGTAGTTGCTGCCGCCGACGTTGTAGCCGGGGATGCCACCATTGCGGCCGCGCAAGTCGGTCGCGCCCAGCTTGACACCCAGTGCCCGGCCGAACTTGTCGTCCGCCTCGACGATGCGGGCCTCGATCAGCACCTGACGCACCGGCACGTCGATCTTGGCGATCAGCGCCTGGATTTCTTCAAGCTTCGATGGGATGTCGCTCACGAACAGCTGGTTCGTGCGCGTTTCCCAGATCACGCTGCCGCGAGGCGACAGGATGCGCGAGGCGTTGTTCCCACCGCCACTGGAAGGGTTGTTGGCGCCGGTCAACCCCTTGGCAACGTCCTCGGCCTTGGTGTAGTTCATCTGGAACGACTGCGTGCGCAGCGGCTCGAGCTGGGCCACCGCCTGCTTGGCCTCGAGCTCAGCCTTCTCCTTGGCAGCGAGTTCATCCTTGGGCGCGATCCACAGCACATTGCCGGACTTGCGCAGACCCAGCCCCTTGGCCTGCAGGATGATGTCGAGCGCCTGGTCCCAGGGCACGTCCTTGAGACGCAGCGTCACGTTGCCGCTCACGGTATCGCTGGTCACCACGTTGAAGTTGGTGAAGTCGGCGATGACCTGCAGCAGCGCCCGCACGTCGATGTTCTGGAAGTTCAGGCTCAGCTTGTCGCCGCTGTAGCCCGGACCCTGAGTGAGCTTGTTCGGGTCGACCTTCTGCGGACGCACCTCCAGCACGAACTGGTTGTCGCTCTGGTAGGCGCTGTGCTCCCACGCCCCCTTCGGGGTCACGACGAGGCGGACGCGGTCGCCCTGCTGCGTGGCCACCACCGTCTGCACCGGCGTGCCGAAGTCGGTCACGTCGAGCTTGCGGCGCAGGCGCTCCGGCAGCGTGCTGCGCAGGAACTCCACCACCAGGTTCTGCCCCTGCTGCTGGATGTCCACGCCAACCTGGCTGCTGGGCAGGTTCACGACCACGCGACCCGCGCCGTCGTTGCCGCGGCGGAAATCGATGTCCTGCAGCGACTGCGCGGCGGCGTTCTGGCTGGGGGCGAAGTGCAGCGGTTCCGTGGTCGCCGCGCCGCCCGTGGCCGCTGGGGCGGCCGCCGTCGCGGCGGCGGGCGTGCCATCCAGGAAGATCAGCAGCGCGTTGTCCTGCAACTGCGCGCGATAGGTGCTCGCCTGGCGCAGGTTCAGCACCACGCGGGTGCGGTCACCAGCCTGCGCCACGTTGGCCGAGCGCATGTTGCCGGAGTTGATGTCCACCGCGTTGCGGCCCAGCCCGTTGGTCACGCCCGGCAGATCCAGTGCGATGCGCGGCGGCACCTGCACGGCGAAACCGCGCGGCACTTCCTTCAGCGGCTGTGCCAGCTCGATGCGGACGATGTCCGCGCCCGACTGCTGCGTCGCGCTGATCGACCGGATCATGTTCTGGGCCCAGGCCTGCACCGGCAGCACCAGCGCCAGACCCACCGCGCAGGCCAGTGCCTGCCAGCGCTTGGCGCGCCCTTGTTCCCTCTTACCGACGCTCATCGCAGCGTTCTCCACAACGGTGTTCTTCATCGTCCCTGCTCCTGAAGCTGGAGGGTACTGGTGCGTTCAATCCATTCGCCCGCAGCGTCCTGGACGACTTCTCGCAAGGTGATCTCGGTCTCGCTGATCTTGGTGATGCGGCCGAAGTTCTGGCCCAGGTAGTCACCCACCTTGGCCTGGTAAAGCAGGTTGTCCACCCGCAGCAGCGCATAGGGGCGGCCGTCGCGTGCAACACTGCCCACCATCGTCATCGTGTCCAGCGGGAACGCTTCCAGCGGTTCACGCCGGCGCTTCATCTCGGCAGCCAGCAGCGAACTGGGTTGCGTTGCCTCGCGCCGGAGCGCCACCGTGAGCTTCTGGGTGCTGAACGGGTCAACCACCGCCTGCGCCTCGTAAGGCTGCGGCTGGAAGGTCTTCGGCGGCGTCAGCGGTTTCACCGTCGGGCGCGTCTGCTGCCGCTGCTCATCCATCCACTGCTGGAGTTCGTCGGTGCCGCCGGTGCAGGCTGCGAGCAGCGTGCCGGTCAAGGCGAGCCCCACCCAGCCCAGCCATCGGCCCCGGGCCTCTGAAGATCGAAGAATGCTCGTCATTTCTTCTTCTCCGCGGCCGCGGCGGCCTTCTTCTGCTCTTCGATCTCGTTGGGATCGAGGTAGCGGTAGGTCCGCGCGGTCGCATCCATCGTCAACGTGGCATTCGTGTCCGCGCGGGGCGCCTGATTGCCCGAACCTGGCGCCGCGATCACGAGGTCATGCAGCGTCACGATGCGCGACAGGTTCGACACGTCAGCCGTGAAGGCGCCGATGTCGTGGTAGCGGCCGGTCACCTTGATTGCGATCGGCTGCTCGGCGTAGTAGTCCCGCATGGCGATCTGGCCAGGACGGAACAGTTCGAACTGCAAGCCGCGCCCCAATCCAGCCTGGTTGATGTCGGACAGGAGCGCATCCATCTCGGCCTTGCCCGGCAGCTGCTTTTCAAGCTGCAGCACGTACTCCTCGACCTGCACCTTCTGCTTGCGCAGCTCCGGCAGGTTGACCGCCTGGGTCAGCTTGTTGTTGAAGTCTTCCTTCAAGCTGGGCTCGCGATCGCGCTCGGCATCGAGCGCCGCCTGCTCATCCGACAGGACGGCGAACCAGCCCAGTCCCACCGTCAGCAGCATCACGAAGATGAAGGCGACGTAACGCGGCGCCGGCGGCCATTGGCCCGGCTCCTGCATGTTCAGGTTCTGGAACTGCCCGGAGAAATCCGCGAACCAGGCGTTGAGGTCCAGGTTTTTCAAGCTTGCCATGGGCTCCTCACGACTTCTTCGCTGGCGTGGCGGCTGCGCCGCTGGCCGCGCCCGCCGCCGCTTCCGGCGCGACGCTCTTGATGCTGACCTGAATCGAGAAATCGTACAGGCGGCGCGGATCGCGCGGGTTCACCGGCGCGGCCTTGATCTCGACCAGATCCGGGTTCTCGACCCATTCGGCGCGGCTGAGATTGCGCAGCATCTCCGACACGCGTTCATTGGACGCCGCGACGCCGGTGATCAGTACCGACTTGTTGTTCTGGCGCGTGGACTGCAGGAACACGCCTTCGGGCGTGAACTTGGCCAGTTCATTGAGCAGGTGGACCGGAGTGTTGCGATCGCTCTGCAGGTTCTCGACCGCGCGCTGTCGCGCGCGCAGCGCGTCGATTTCCGCCCGCAGGGTCGCAATGTCCTTGATCTGCGCGTCGAGCTTGGCGATCTCGGCCTTCAGATAGTCGTTGCGCTGGGCCTGCGCCGCAGTGAGCTGCTCCAGCAGCAGATAAATGAAACCGGCGATCAGCAGACCGACGGCGAAAGACATTCCCAGCCCGACGAAGAACGCGGCCTTGCGGCGCTTGCGCTTTTCCTCGCGGTGCGGGAGCAGGTTGATCAGAATCACTGAAAGAACCTCCGCATGGCCAGGCCGCATGCCGTCAGGTAAGCCGGGGCTTCACGGCGCAGCTTGGATTCGCGCACCGCGGATCCCAGCACCATGTTCTCGAACGGGTTCACCACCATGCAGGCGAAGCCGGTCAGCTCGGTCACGCGCTCCTTCAGGCCGGGCAGCGTGGCGGTGCCGCCCGCGAGCATCACGTAGTGAACCTTGTGGTGTGGCGTGCTGGTGAAGAAGTACTGCAGCGCACGGCCGATCTCCTGCGACAGCGAGTCGACGAAGGGATTCAGCACCTGCGTCTCATAGTCGTCGGGCAGTTCGCCGCTGAGCTTCTTGAGCTCGGCCTCCTCGAACGAGAAGCCGTATTGACGCGAGATCAACATGGTCAATTGCGAGCCGCCAAAGGCCTGGTCGCGGTCGTACAGCATCTCGTCGTCACGCAGCACCTTGAGCGACGTCGTGTCGGCGCCGATCTCGAACAGCGCGACGAGCGCGTCCTTGCCCTCGTTGGGCAGGGTTTCGACCAGCCGGCCCACCGCCATGCGCGAGGCATGCGACTCGATGTCGAGCACGATCGGCTTCAGGCCGGCGGCCTCGGCCAGCGCCTGGCGATCCTGCACGCGGTCCTTGCGCGACGCGGCGATCAGCACCTCGACGTCGCCGACCGAAGTCGGGCTCGGGCCGATGACGCAGAAGTCCAGCGACACCTCGTCCAGCGAGAACGGGATGTACTGGTTCGCCTCGGCCTCGACCTGCAGCTCGAGTTCCTCCTCGCGCAGGCCAGCCGGCAGCATGATCTTCTTGGTGATCACCGAGCTCTGCGGCATGGCCAGCGCGGCCTGCCGCGTGCGGCTGCCACTGCGCGTCACCACCCGCCGAACCGCGTCCGCGACCTCGTCGAATTTCTCGATCTGGCCGTCGGTAATCCAGCCTTTTTCAAATGGCTCGGTGGCGAAACGTTCCAGAACGTATTCGCCGCTCGAGTTTTGACTCAATTCCACAAGCTTGACACTGGACGATGAAATGTCCAGGCCAATCATGGGCGGATGCGCGCGACCGCGCAGTAGGTCCAACAGCCCCATGATGCGTTCCCCCAACGCGCCGCTCATGCGCCGGTTTGTTAATAAGTTACTTGAATGCTATCAGCAAAGCCCTTGTCGCCCCAAGGCAAAGCGGTCACAGCACGTAACGCCGCGTTGCGTAACATACACGCCACCGACGGGTGGTAAAGCACCGAAAAAATGCCTTCGGGCTCCCCATTCCGGGCGGTATCGCGTCAGATTCACGGGGCGCAAAATCTCCCGCCGGACATCTTCGTGAGGGATGTCTCGAGGGGCTGAAAACGCCGCCGCGGAGTGTCCGCGAAGTTCCCGTCAATTCCTGTAACAGACTCGGAGCGAGGATCCGGAGCTCAGGACCCCGCTTCCGGGGCCCTTCCTATAATCGCCGCTCGCGGCCCGCATCGTCACCCGTACAGGCCCTGATAGGGGCGGCCAGCCAGCAAGATTGCACATTCCGTCCGGCCCATGCCCTCGAAGAAAACCCCAGAGCCCTCCGAACCCTCCTTCGATGCCCCGTCCGACGCAGGCTCGGGCTCCAAGAAAGTCCAAGGCGACGCGCCGCGCAAGACACCCAAGGGCCAGGCCCGGACACGGCGCCCCTGGTTCGTCCGGGCGCTGGGCTGGCTGTTCGGCCTGATCCTGGCAGGCGCTGGCGCGGTCGTGCTGCTGGTCGGCATGGCGCTGGCCATGGCCTACCCTCAGCTGCCGGACATCTCCGGCCTGACCGACTACCGGCCCAAGCTGCCGCTGCGCGTCATGTCCAGCGAAGGCCAGTTGCTCGCCGAATACGGCGAGGAGCGCCGCAGCTACTCCGACATCCGCGAGATCCCGAAGGTGATGCAGGACGCGATCCTGGCGATCGAGGACGCGCGCTTCTATCAGCATGGCGGCGTGGACTACCTGGGCGTCATCCGCGCCGGTCTGGCCAACTTCAGCGAGTCCAAGAGCCAGGGCGCGTCGACGATCACCATGCAGGTGGCGCGCAACTTCTATCTCTCCACGGAGAAGACCTTCACCCGCAAGATCTACGAGATCCTGCTGGCGCTGAAGATCGAAAGCGCCCTGCCCAAGGACAAGATCCTCGAGATCTACATGAACCAGATCTTCCTGGGACACCGCGCCTACGGCTTCGCGGCGGCCAGCGAGGTCTACTTCGGCAAGCCGCTCAAGGATCTGTCGATCGCCGAGGCCGCGATGCTGGCCGGGTTGCCGAAAGCACCATCTGCTTACAACCCCATCAACAATCCGCGCCGGGCGGTGTTGCGTCAGCAATACATCATCGACCGGATGCTGGAGATGGGCTTCATCACGCCCGAGCAGCACGCCGCCGCCAAGGCCGAGAAGCTGCGCATCCGCCCCCCGCAGGAAGCCGCCAGCCACGCCGAATACGTCGCCGAACTGGCGCGCCAGCTGATCTTCAGCCAGTACGGCGACGAGGCCTATACGCGCGGCCTGAACGTCTACCTGACGCTGCACGCCGACGAGCAGGAGCGCGCCTACCGCGCCCTGCGCCGCGGGATCATGGACTACGAGCGCCGCCAGGTGTACCGCGGCCCCGAGGCCTACGTGGACCTGCCGGCCGACCCCAAGGAGCTGGATACCCGCATCGCCGAGGCGCTGTCCGACCACCCGGCCAATGACGAGCTGTTGGCGGCGGTGGTGCTGGAGGCCAGTCCCAAGCAGGTCGTCGCCGCGCTGCAGAGCGGGGAATCGGTGACGATCACCGGCGACGGCTTGAAACCGGCGACCTCCGGCCTGTCCGAGAAGGGCAACCCGAAGACGCGCATCCGGCGTGGCGCGGTCATCCGCGTGATCAAGCTGGTCAAGAACAACAAGGACGAATGGACGATCACGCAGTTGCCGGAGGTCGAGGGCGCGATGGTGGCGCTCAGCCCGAAGGACGGCAGCGTCCGCGCGCTGGTCGGCGGCTTCGACTACAACAAGAACAAGTTCAACCACGTCACCCAGGCCTGGCGCCAGCCGGGCTCCAGCTTCAAGCCCTTCATCTACTCGTCGGCGCTGGAGAAGGGCTTCAACGGCGCGACCGTGGTCAACGACGGTCCGCTGTTCTTCGACGCGACCACCACCGGCAGCCAGCCCTGGGAGCCCAAGAACTACGACGGCACCTTCGAAGGCCCGATGCCGCTGCGCCGCGCGCTGGCCAAGTCGAAGAACATGGTCTCGATCCGCGTGCTGCAGTCCGTCGGCGTGAAGTACGCGCAGGAATGGATCACCCGCTTCGGCTTCGACGCGGACAAGCATCCCGCCTACCTGACGATGGCGCTGGGCGCGGGCTCGGTGACGCCGATGCAGATGGCGCAGGCCTACTCGGTCTTCGCCAACGGCGGCTACCGGATCGCCCCGCAGCTGGTGCAGCGAATCACCGATCACTCGGGCCGCGTGCTCTATCAGCAACAGGCCAAGCCCTTCGAGGACGCGCAGCGCGCCATCGAGCCGCGCAATGCCTTCCTGATGGACAGCCTGCTGCAGGAGGTGGCGCGCAGCGGCACTGCCGCGCGCACGCAGGCCACGCTGAAGCGTCCGGACATCTACGGCAAGACCGGCACGACCAACGACTCGATGGACGCCTGGTTCGCGGGCTTCCAGCCGGAGCTGGTATCGGTGGTGTGGATCGGCTACGACCAGCCGCGCAAGCTGGGCGATCGCGAGACTGGCGGCGGTCTGGCGCTGCCGGTCTGGATCGAGTTCATGCAGTACGCGCTGCGCAACACGCCGGTACAGGAGATCCAGCCGCCGGAGGGCGTCGTGAACATCGGCGGCGAGTGGTACTACGACGAGTTCGCCAACAACAACGGCGTGAAGGCGCTCGGCAACGAGGAGCACGTCCCGACCACCGGCTCCGAGGAAGAGAAGAAGAGCATCCTCGATCTCTTCAAGCGCTGAACGGCGCGCACGAAAGCAAAGGCGCCCCGCGGGGCGCCTTTTCATTGAAGGTCGCTCAAACGCAGCCGGTTCAAATGCCGCTGAAACGCAGCGGCTTGCCGCCGTGATGGCTGGCTTCGTCGGACAGCCGGGCGAAGAACTCCTGGCCGTCCTTGGTGTCGCGCCACTGGCCGTCGACGAACTTGAAGTGATAGCCACCCCGGCGCGAAGCCAGCCACAACTCATGCAACGGCGGCTGCGTGTTGACGACGATCTTGCTGCGGTCGGGGAACTGCAATTCCAGCAGGCCACCGGTGCGATGCTGGTCCACATCGATCACATCGCCATCGAGCCAGGCATCGATCTCGGTTTCGATGCTGGCCAGCACGGCGTCGGTGCGGGCGTCGTATTCGGCGTCGGTCAGCGGAGTGGCGGTCATGTGCGGTCGAAAGCGGGCTCGTTGGCGACTAGACTGCGAGCCCATGAAGAACGTGAAGACGCGAAGTGTAGGCGCAGCCTCCACGCCGGCCCGCGCCCGCCCGGCCAAGGCCCTGACGACCTTGATGTTGTGCGCCGCCGTGCTCGCCCTCGGCGCCTGCGGGCAGAAGCGTCCGCTGCAATTGCCGGTGAAGCATCCGGCCCCGGCCCCGGCCCCGGCATCGGCGCCGGCCACATCCGCCGCTCCGGCAGCTTCCGCCGCCAGCGCGGCGCGCTGACCGCGCGCGATACAGCTCGCGGGCCTGGAGTGGATCGTCAGATCCGCCCCTCCTCCACCGCGTGACAGGCCACGCGCACCCCCTTGAGCGCCAGCAACTGCGGCCGCTCGCTGCTGCAGCGCGCATTCGCGTGGGGGCATCGGGGGTGGAAGCTGCACCCGCTCGGGGGATTCAGCGGGTTGGGCACCTCCCCCTGCACCGGGGTGCGTGACCGGCCCGTCATGTGGATGTCCGGAATCGCGTCGAGCAGCATCCGCGTGTACGGATGCCGCGGCGTCGCGAACAGGGTCCGCTTGTCCGCCTGCTCGACAAGCCGGCCGAGATACATGACCCCGACCTGATCCGCGACGTGCCGCACCACCGCCAGGTTGTGCGAGATGAACAGATAGGTCAGGCCCTGCTTGCGCTGCAGGTCCTTCATGATGTTCAGCACCTGCGCCTGCACCGATACGTCCAGCGCCGAGGTCGGCTCGTCGCAGACCAGGAACTCCGGCTCGGTGGCCAGCGCGCGCGCGATCGAGATCCGCTGCCGCTGCCCGCCGGAGAACTGATGCGGGAATTTCTCGGCATCGGCCGGCGACAGTCCCACCGACTGGAGCAGTTCGCCAACGCGGCGTTTCAGGCCGGCGACATCGCGCACCAGACCGTGCTCGCGCAGCGGCTCCGCGACGATGTCCTGCACCTTCCAGCGCGGGTTCAGGCTGGCATAGGGATCCTGGAAGATCATCTGCATCCGGCGCCGCAGCGCCAGCGCCTTCGGCCCTTTCAGCGTGGCCGCGATGTCGGCGCCGTCGAAACGCACCTCGCCCTGCGTCGGCGCGTACAGACCGACCAGCAAGCGCGCCACCGTGCTCTTGCCACAGCCGGACTCGCCGACGAGTGCCAGCGTCTGCCCCTTCTCGATCGTGAAGCTGACGCCGTCCACCGCGTGGACGAACTGCCGCGGCTTGCGCTCGATCACCCGGTTCAGCCAGGGCGCGGACACATCGAAGGTCTTGGCCAGGCCGCGCACCTCGACCAGCGCGGCGCCTGCCTGGCCGGCCATCGTGCGGTCTTCCGCCTCGATGGCGGCGCTCGTCTTCTCGCTCAGGACCGTCATGCGGCGCCTCCTTGCTGCGCGACATCCCCCTCGACAGCGGCGGCAGCCACGGCATGCAGCCAGCAGGCGGCCGAGGTCGCGGGCGCCCTCATCAAATCCGGACGCTGCTGATGGCAGCGGTCGAACGCCTTGGGGCAGCGTGGATGGAAGGCGCAACCGCTCGGGATCGCGTTGAGCCGCGGCATCGCGCCATCGATCTGCACCAGCCGCTCGCGGTCCTCGTCCATCGAGGGAATCGATCCCATCAGCCCCGCCGTGTACGGATGTCCCGGACGGTGGATCACCTCCTGCACCGGCCCGATCTCGGCGACGCGGCCGGCATACATCACGGCCACGCGATCGCAGGTTTCGGCGATCACGCCCATGTCGTGCGTCACCAGCATCACCGATGCGCCCTGCTCGCGGCACACGCGCTTGAGCAAGGCAATGATCTGCGCCTGGATCGACACATCGAGCGCCGTGGTCGGCTCATCCGCCACGATCAGCTTGGGATCGGCCGCGAGCGCCAGGGCGATCACCACGCGCTGGCGCATGCCGCCGGAGAACTGATGCGGGTACTGGTCCACGCGCGCCTCGGGGGCCGGGATCCCAGTCGCCGCGAGCAGCTCGATCGCGCGGGCGCGCGCCTGCTTCGGCGTCAGGCCCAGATGCGTCGTGATCGTCTCCACCAGTTGGCGGCCGACCGTGTAGAGCGGATTCAGCGACGTCAGCGGGTCCTGGAAGATCGCGCCGATCTGGCGGCCGCGCACGCGCCGCATCTGGTCGGCGGGCAGGTTGTCGATGCGGCGGCCCTCGAGCAGGATCTCGCCGCCAGCGATGCGGCCCGGCGGTTCGAGCAGGCCGATGATCGCGGCGCCGGTCAGCGACTTGCCGGCGCCGGACTCGCCCACCACGCCGAGCACCTCGCCCGCCGCGATGTCGAAGGACACATCGTCCAGCGCGAGCAGCGTGCCGCGCCGGGTCGGGAATTCCACGCGCAGATGGCGGACTTGAAGCAGGGGAGCGGTCATCGATCGGTCCGTCATCTCAACGCAGGCGGGGATTGAGCGCATCACGCAGCCAATCGCCGAGCAGGTTCACCGACAGCGCGATCAGGATCAGCATGGCGCTCGGCGCAATGGTGATCCAGAGCTCGCCGGAGTACAGGAAGTCGTTGCCGATGCGGATCAGCGTGCCCAGCGACGGGCTGGTCGGCGGCACGCCCACGCCCAGGAAGGACAGCGTCGCCTCGATCAGGATCGCCGAAGCCACCTGCAGCGTGGCCAGCACCATCACCGGACCGGTGACATTGGGCAGCACGTGGCGCCACATGATCGCCATCGGCTTGGCGCCGATCACGCGCGCGGCCTGGACGTATTCCTTGTTGCGCTCGACCAGCGTCGAGCCGCGCACCGTGCGCGCGTACTGGACCCAGCCCGTCAGCCCGATCGCCAGCACCAGCACCGCGAAGGCCAGCGTGTCATGCGCGTTCTTGAAGACGACGCGGCCGATGCCGTCGATCAGCAGCGCGATCAGGATCGACGGGAAGGACAGCATCACGTCGCAGACCCGCATGATGAAGGCGTCGACGCGGCCGCCGACGAAGCCCGCGAGCAGGCCCAGCCCCACGCCCACCACCATCGACAGGACCACCGACGCGACGCCGACCAGCAGCGAAATTCGCGAGCCATACATGATCGCGGACAGCAGGTCGCGCCCCTGGTCGTCGGTGCCGAGCAGGTATTTCGAGGAGCCGCCCTCGACCCAGGCCGGCGGCAGACGCGAGTCCATCAGCTCCAGCGACGCGAGATCGAAGGGATCGTGCGGCGCGATCCAGGGCGCGAACAGCGCGCACACCAGGCATACGAGCGCGACGAAGGCCGCGGCCATCGCCGTCTTCGATCGGGTGAACGAGTGCCACACGTCCCCGTCGAAGAAGCGCCGCAGCGCATTCGGTGCCGGGGCGACAGGCGGGGGCGGCGAAGGGGGCAGGGAAGCGGTCATTCGAGGGCGCGCGGGGCGATCGGTTCGAGGGCGGGGCGGCAGGGTCGCCGGCTCAATGGGGCGCCACGGGCAGCGCCTGCTCGACAAGCGCCGCGAACAGCGCGGAGCCCAGCGGCAGCACCTCGTCGTTGAAGTCGTAGCGTGGCTGGTGCAGGCCGCAGGGACCGCCCTGCCCCAACCGCAGATAAGCGCCGGGCCGGGCTTGCAGCATGAAGGCGAAGTCCTCCGACCCCATGCTGGGCACGAGTTTGTCGTCGACGTTCTCGGCGCCGACCAGCGTCTGCGCGACGCGCACCGCGAAGTCGGCCTCGGCCGCGCTGTTGATCGTGGCGGGATAGAGGCGCTGGTAATCGACCTTGGCGCTGGCGCCGAAACCGAGCGCGACCGATTCGACCAGCCGCGTCATGCGCTCCTCGAGCAATTGCTGCACCTCGGGCTTGAAGCTGCGCACGGTGCCGGTCAGCTGCGCGGCCTCCGGAATCACGCTGAACGCGCTGGACTCGCCGGCCTGCATCGAGCACAGGCTCACCACGGCCTGTTCGATCGGAGCGATGTTGCGCGACACCAAGCTTTGCACGGCGGTGATCAGGTGGCCGGCGATCAGCACCGGATCGATGCTGAGGTGCGGATGCGCCCCATGGCCGCCGCGGCCCTGGATGGTGATGGTGACGCGATCGGCCGCGGCCATCATGGCGCCGCGGTTCAGGCCGATCTTGCCCGGCGGCAGGTGCGGCCAGTTGTGCATCGCATAGATCGACTCGACCGGGAATCTGTCGAACAGGCCGTCGGCGATCATCTCGCGCGCGCCCCCGTAGCCTTCCTCGCCGGGCTGGAACACCAGCACCGCGGTCCCGCTGAAGCGGCGCGTCTGCGCCAGGTGGCGGGCCGCGCCGACCAGCATCGCGCAGTGGCCGTCATGGCCGCAGGCATGCATCAGGCCGGGCGTCGAGGAGCGCCACGCGAAGTCGTTCTGCTCGCGCAGCGGCAGCGCGTCCATGTCGGCGCGCAGGCCGATCAGGCGGGGCGCCGCGGCGCCCTCCCCGTCCGCCGGCTGCTGACCATGGATGGTCGCGACGATGCCGGTGCGGCCCAGGCCCTGGTGGATCTCGTCGACGCCGCAAGCCTTGAGCGCCTGCACGATGCGCGCCGCCGTGCGGTGCTCCTCGAAGCCGAGTTCCGGCATCGCGTGGAGCTCGCGGCGCAGCGCGACCAGCTCGCCGCGCGACTCGAAGAGCCGTTGGTAGGTGCCCGCCGACGGGGCGGTCAGCAACTGCGATTCGCTCATGTCAGTGGGCGCCGCCGCGCACGCGCAGGCGCGGGTCGACGGCGAAGTACAGCAGGTCGACGACGAGGTTGATCACCACGAAGATCAGCGAGATCAGGCACAGATAGGCCGCCATCACCGGAATGTCGGCGAACTGCACCGCCTGGATGAACAGCAGACCCATGCCGGGCCATTGAAACACGGTCTCGGTGATGATCGCAAAGGCAATCAGCGATCCCAATTGCAGGCCGGTGATGGTGATGACCGGCACCAGCGTGTTCTTCAGCGCATGGCCGAAGTAGATCGTGCGGTCGCTCAGGCCGCGGGCGCGGGCGAACTTGATGTAGTCGGCGCGCAGCACTTCCAGCATCTCGGCCCGCACGATGCGCATGATCAGCGTCAACTGGAACACGGCCAGCGTGATGCTCGGCAGCAGCAGATGCTTCAGGCCGTCGGTGGTGAGCAAGCCGGTGCTCCAGGTCCCGAACATCACCACGTCGCCGCGGCCGAAGCTTGGCAGCCAGGTCAGCTGTACGGCGAAGACCAGGATCAGCAGAATGCCGATCAGGAAGGTCGGCAGCGCCACGCCAAGCAGCGACAGCGTCATCAGCACCTGCGCGCCGAAGCTGCCGCGGCGCAGCGCCGCATAGACGCCGAGCGGGATGCCGAACACGAGCGCGATCAGCGCGGCCGCCGCGGAGAGTTCGAGCGTCGCCGGGAAGCGCTCGGCGATCAGCGCGGACACCTTGCGGCCCTGCTTCAGGCTGACGCCGAATTCGCCCTGGGCCGCGTTGGCGGCGAAGTGCGCGAACTGCACGACGAAGGATTGGTCCAGGCCCAGGTCCTTGCGCAGTTGCTCGCGCTGCTCCGGCGTCGCGTCCTGTCCGAGCAGGTTGTTGACCGGGTCGCCGACATACTGGAAAAGCATGAAGGCGATGAAGGCCACCGTCAGCATGACGATGACGGCCTGCGCCAGACGGCGAAGAATGAAAACCAGCATGGACGAGGGCCTCCGGCGACGGCTTGGGCGTGACGGCTCGTGGCCTGGGCCCTGGCACGACCTGACCCCGGAGGCGAGGCGCTTCAGAAGGGGACCATCATCGAGGAGCGTTTCACGCCCGGCAAGTGGGTTACTCCTTAACGCCGCGCGAACCCGGCGTCGGCCGGGCCGTCACGCAGGAAAGAAAAAACCGCCCGAAGGCGGTTTCCATGCGGCGCCGCGATGGACGCCGATGCGCTTGGATTGCAGGAGTCTGAGCGATCAGAAGCGGTGACGCAGACCGACGATCGAGCCGCCGCGCTTCTCGGCGCCGTTGGCGAAACGGACCGCGCCGTCGGAGGCGTACTTCGTGTAATCCAGCTCCAGATACGCGTCGGTGCGCTTGGAGAAGGCGTAGTCGGCGACGACGGCGAAGTAGTGGCCCTTGCTCTTTTGCGTGCTGACCACGTAGTGCGTCTGCTGCGCGTACCAGTAGTGCGCGCCCAGATTCAACTGAGGGGTCATCTGGTAGGTGAAGCCGGCGGAGATCATGTCGCGCTTCTTGACGTCGTTGGCCGCGGCGTTCAGCACCGGGCCAAGCAGGCCGGCCGTGTAGAGCGTGCCCATCGCGCCGCCCGCGTCGAACTTGTTGGTCGCCCACGAGAGGTTCATGTACCAGGGCCCGACCGTGTAGCCGGCGCCAGCGGTCCAGCCCTTGACCTTGCGGCCCGTCTGGTCCTCGACCTGCAGATAGGCCCCGCCCAGGGCGATGGGGCCGTCGGCATAGCGCAGCAGGCCGCCGGCCGATTTGTTTGGGCCCGTGCCTTCGCCGGCGGAGACCTGGACCTCGCCGCGGATGGGGCCTGACTCGATCAGGTACTTGACCATGTTGTCCTGGCGGGCACCCATCGACAGACCGATCTCGGGCTTGTAGGCCTCGATGTAGGGCGAGTACTTGAAGGAGGCGTAGGTCGACGTGTAGATGTCGAACAGGATGTTGTATTGGCGACCAATGGTGATGCGGCCGAAATCGCTCGACTGCAGGCCCACCCACGACTGACGCCAGAAGTCGGCCGCAGCCACCTGGCCGGTGTCGGAGCTCAGACGATGCTCGAGATTGGCGATCGCCTTCAGACCGCCACCCATGTCCTCGGTCACGTTGATGCCAAGCCGGCTTTGAGACATGCCGCCGGGGATCACCTGCTTCTCCGAGGAACCGGCGTTGGCATTGCTGGTCCAACGCAGACCCGCGTCCACGATGCCGTACAGCTGTACGGTCGACTGGGCCCAGGCGGCACTGGTGCTGGCTGCCAGGATGCTCAGCGCCAAGGCGGCTTTCTTCATGTGATGTCTCCTGTGTTTGGTTTGGTCGCCGTGATCGATTCTCAGCGAAGCCCTCCAGCGGAGATGCTTTGTGTTGCACATCGCCCACGCGAGCAAACCCTGTCAAGTTTGTGACGACCCGATAGGGGGAAAACCCGCGATCAGTGTTTACAAAATCAACAACAGTGCGTTGCGGCGACAGTGCTTGATCGTGCGAAGCAAGACCTGGCCCTCGCAGCGATGCAGACGCGCCGCAGCGCGGGCGGATAGCGAGCACCATCTGCACGGGAGCAGGCTGAGACTCGCTCCGCACAGACGAAAAAAAGCCGCCCCGAAGGGCGGCTTTCTGCGCAAGTGATCCGAGGATCAGAAGCTGTGCTTGATACCGACGTCCAGACCACCGGACTTGCCGCCATTGGCAGCAGCCACAGCGTTGCCCTGAACGCGGAAGTTCGCGCGGCCGTCGTTCTTGATGTACGAAGCGGTCGTGTACAGAGCGGTACGCTTGGACAGGTTGTGCTGGTAGCCGATGGAGAACATCTTGGCATCGCCGGCACCGTTGATCGGGGTCGGGTTCGACGCGGTCGGCGCGACGACGATGGTGTCAGCAGCGCTGTTGGTCGAAGACTTGCTGAACTGTGCCGACACCGAGCCAGCGGCCGTCACGGGGACGATGGCGCCGATGGTGTAGATGTTCTGCTTCAGCGACGCCAGCTTCAGTTGGCTCCACAGGCCAGAGACCTTGACCATCTTGAAGTCGTACGAACCGCCCAGCGACAGTTGCTTGAACTTGCCGGTCGCGGTGTCGGTGGACTGGTAGCCGCCGGCGACGTTGAAGTCAGCCAGCTTGTAGCCGATGCGGCCGCCGAACATCTTCTTGCCCTGGGTGCCTTCGCCAGCAGCCACGTCGAACGAGCCGTACACACCGCCCAGATCGCTCGGCAGGAAGTACTGCACGAGGTTGTCAGCGCGGTTGTTGGTGTCGTAGGCCGAGCTGGCCAGACCGAACGTCGAGTAGACGCGGGTCACGTCGCCCAGACCAGTGGTGCTGTAGACGTCGAAATCGTCCACGACCAGACGGGTCGAGGTCTTGCCGCGGCCCAGACGCACTTCACCGAAGTCGCCCATCAGGCTGACCGAAGCGCGACGGCCCCAGAAGCGGGTGCTGTCGGCGGTGCCGGTGTCGGCCGCCAGAGCGCCTTCCAGCCAGAAGCCGGCCTTCAGGCCACCACCCAGGTCTTCGACGCCACGGACGCCGATGCGGCTGGAGCTGCTGCCGTCGTTGGTCAGCTGCTTCACGTCCTTGCCATTGGCCTTGGTGTAACGAGCGGCGACGTCAACCACGCCGAACAGGGTGACCGACGATTGAGCGGCAGCGGCACCGGCGAAACCGGCCAGCACAGCCAGCGCGACGAGAGATTTCTTCATTAGAGACTCCTAGATCTTCAATGAGGCTGCGGTCGGTAGATCGTCCGCAAACCAAGCTCCTGCAATGAAGCTGTGGCGTATTGCAACAGGTCCGATCACGCCTGACCAGCAGCCACCCCGTAAAAGTCCTGATTTCGTTGGATCAAAGCAACGCGTATGAGGTTAAAAAAATGTGTCATCACGCATTCGCACAAAGGATCAGCCGCTGAAGGGGAATGGCTTGAACCCGCCCTTCTAAACTCCCCAGCCATCGCCACGGCCAGCGCTCAAGATGCAATTTCAATCCCGGCGCCCGGCGCGCATTCTTTCCCGCGCGGATGCGTGGATATCCACACTCGACCATGGTCTGAAGACCCTGGCCGGCGTCGCGCCAATGGCGCGCCCCACCCCGGCGGCGTCCGCGCCGGATGAGCCGCTGGACGAGTCTCAACGCCGGCTGTCCGCCTCACTGATGCGTGTCAACCACGTCGGCGAGGTCTGCGCCCAGGCGCTCTATCGCGCGCAGGCGCTGCGCACTCGCGACGAGGCGCTGCGGGAGCATCTCGAGCACGCCGCCCAGGAAGAGATCGATCACCTGGCCTGGTGCGCGGGCCGGCTGAGAGCGCTGGGCGACCGCCCCAGCCTGCTGAATCCGCTGTGGTACGGCGGCGCTTTCGCGATCGGCACCGTGGCCGGGCTGGTGAGTGACGAGGTCAGCCTCGGGTTCGTCATCGAGACGGAACGCCAGGTCGAAGCGCATCTGGCCAGTCATCTGGAGCGCCTGCCGGAAGGGGACCGCAGCTCCCGGGCCATCGTCGCCCAGATGAAGGAGGAAGAAGCGCGCCACGCCGACGAGGCGCGCGAGCGGGGCGGCATCGACCTGCCGGCCCCGGTCCGGGGGCTGATGCGGCTGGCCGCCAAGGTCATGACGCGCACCGCGCATCACGTCTGACCAGCAGGGACGCCAGGTTCAGGCCTGGACGATCTCCACCGAAGTGGTGATCTCCGCCGTCTTCGCCAGCATGATGCTGGCCGAACAGTACTTCTCGTGGGACAGCTGCACCGCGCGTTCGACGGCGGCCTGCGGCAGATCGCGTCCGGTGACGACGAAGTGCATGTGGATCTTCGTGAACACCTTCGGATCGGCGTCGGCGCGGTCGGCGCTCAGCTTGACCTGACAACCCCGCACATCATGGCGGCCGCGCTTCAGGATCAGCACCACGTCATAGGCCGTGCAGCCGCCGGTGCCGGCCAGGACGGTCTCCATCGGCCGCGGCGCCAGGTTCCGGCCGCCGCCGTCGGGCGCGCCGTCCATGTTGATCATGTGACCGCTGCCCGTCTCGGCGACGAAGCTCATGCCATCCGCGCCCATCCAGTTGATCGTGCATTCCATTCGTCCATCCTTCTCGTGATGACTGTGTCGGCCCTGGCCCGAACGCGCCACGGCCGCTGAGCCTGACCCCATTTCTCACCCTTCCGAGCGAGGGACTTGGCCACTCTGGCGGTGATTTTTCGCATTAGAGGCCCGACTCCAGCGGCGGACACCCAAAAAATATTGCAGCGCAACATGCATCGCCCCTAGAATTCTAGGCATGCGATAGCGCTACCTCACTCTGTGGGGTCAGCCCTCGCACCGATTGTCTCCTCCACCGCCTCCATGGTGGATTCAGCCCAAGGCCACAAGCCTTGGGCTTTTTTTCGTCCGAAAGCTGGCTCCTCCAATCGCGAAAGCCGGCCGCCGGACGCGCCGCCGACGTCGTCGGCGCCTGGGGCAAACCCTGGCATGATCGTCCGCCCTGGCTTCCGCCGCCTTCCGCGCGGAAGGGGAACTGGAGGGATTTCCATGGCCGGCACCCGCCGCGCATCGCGCAAGACCACCTCGCCGCGCCCCTCGGCGCAACATCCGGCGTTACTCCCTGCGGATCAGAGTTATCTGCAACGAATTCTTAACGCGAAGGTGTATGAGGTCGCGCAGGAAACCTCCCTCGATGCCGCCCGCAATCTCTCCAAGCGCATCGGCAACAAAGTCTGGCTGAAACGCGAAGATCAGCAGCCGGTATTCAGCTTCAAATTGCGGGGTGCCTATAACAAGATGGCAAATCTCGCGCCTGAACAACTGTCCAGGGGGGTGATTTGCGCCTCGGCCGGCAATCATGCGCAGGGAGTTGCGCTGTCGGCACGCAAACTCGGTTGCCGCGCGGTCATCGTGATGCCGGTGACAACGCCCAAGGTCAAGGTCGACGCCGTCCAGGCGCTGGGTGGTGAAGTCGTGCTGGCGGGGGAGTCCTTCACCGACGCCTACGAGCGCGCGCTGGAACTCGAGCGCGAACAGGGCCTGAGCTTCGTCCATCCGTTCGACGATCCGGACGTGATCGCCGGCCAGGGCACGATCGCGATGGAGCTGCTGCGCCAGCACCCCGGCCCCATCGATGCGATCTTCGTCGCCATCGGCGGCGGCGGCCTGATCTCTGGCGTGGCGGCCTACATCAAGGCCGTGCGGCCGGAGATCAAGATCATCGGTGTCCAGACCAAGGACTCGGACGCGATGGTGCGATCGGTGCGCGCCGGCAAGCGCGTCGCGCTGACCGACGTCGGCCTGTTCTCGGACGGCACTGCGGTGAAGCTGGTCGGCGAGGAGACCTTCCGCATCTGCCGCGAGCTGGTCGACGACTACGTCCTCGTCGACACCGACGCCGTCTGCGCGGCGATCAAGGACGTCTTCGTCGACACCCGCAGCATCCTGGAGCCGGCTGGCGGCCTGGGCGTGGCGGCGGTCAAGCAGTACGCCGCGCAGCACGGGACCAAGGGCCAGACCTACATCGCGATCACCTGCGGCGCCAACATGAACTTCGACCGCCTGCGCTTCGTCGCCGAGCGGGCCGAGGTCGGCGAGGAGCGCGAGGCGCTGTTCGCGGTCACCATTCCCGAGGAGCGCGGCAGCTTCCGGCGCTTCTGCGAACTGGTCGGCGGCCGCAGCGTCACCGAGTTCAACTACCGCATCTCCGACCGCAATGAGGCGCACGTCTTCGTCGGTGTCTCCATCGCCAAGCGTGAGGAGGCCGACAAGCTGGCACGCAGCTTCGAGAAGCACCGCTTCCCGACCGTCGACCTGACCGATGACGAACTCGCCAAGCAGCACGTGCGTCACATGGTGGGCGGACGCACCGAACTGGCGGAGAACGAGCGGCTGTTCCGCTTCATCTTCCCGGAGCGGCCTGGCGCGCTGATGCGCTTCCTGTCGAGCATGAGCCCGGACTGGAACATCAGCCTGTTCCATTACCGCAACCAGGGCGCCGACTACGGCCGCATCCTCGTGGGCCTGCAGGTGCCCAAGGGCGACGGCAAGGCGTTCAAGGTCTTTCTGGACCAGCTGAACTACCCCTATACCGAAGAGACCGACAACCCGGTGTATCGCCTGTTCCTGCGCTGAGCCGGGCCGGCCTCGACGCACGGTCCCGCGGCGTTACCGCTTGACACCAACAGCTGCCCCTCGGACGAGGGGCAGCAACGGGGCGAGGGGGCAATTGCCGATGGCCGCCTCGCGGCGCTGGCCGAGAATGGCGCTCCCCATGTCCATCCATCAGTCCCTCATTTCGCCGACCGCCAATCCGGAGCTGGAACGCGCCCTGCGCCAGCGCCTGGAGCGCCGCTGCGCGCTGGCCGGACGGCTCGGCGAACTGGAGCCGCTCGCGGTCCGGCTGGGACTGATCCAGGGCACGCAGACGCCCCGCTTCCGGGACCCGACGCTGGTGCTGTTCGCGGCCGACCACGGCCTGGCGGTCGACGGGATCGCGCTGCCCAATGGCCGCAGCACGCGCGAGCAGGCGCTGCTCGCCTTGCAGCATCGCCTGCCGTCCACGGTGTTCGCGCGCAACCAGGGCATGCATGTCACGGTGGTCGACTGCGGCATCGCCGAGCCGCTCAGCCCGCAGCAGCGGCTGCTGGCGCGCAAGATCGCGCACGGCACGCGCAACTCGCGGGCCGGGCCGGCCATGACGCTGGAACAGGCCCACGCCGGCGTGCGCGTCGGCATGGAGATCTCCGACAACCTGGCTGGCAACGTGATCGCCTGCGCGGGTCTCGGGCAGGGCTCGCTGGAGGCGTCCGCGCTGGTGCTCTCACGCCTGATGGACATGCCGGTGCAGGACTTCATCATCTCCGGCCCCGACATGCCGCACGAAGACCTGTCGCACCTGATGCTGGTGCTGCAGGGCGCGCAGACCCGCCATCGCGACGTGCAGGAGCCGATGGCCGTGCTGGCCGCGTTCGGCGGCTTCGAGCTGGCGGTGATGGTGGGCGCGATGTTGGTCGCGGCGTCCAAGCGCCAACTGATCCTGGTCGATGGGATGCCCGCCTGCGCGGCGCTGAAGGTGGCGTCGATGATCGCGCCGCCGGTGACGGACTACGCGGTGTTCTGCCGCAGCACGACGCATCGCGGCCTGGACGAGGCGCTGCAGCTCTTCCACGCGGCGGCGCTGCTGGAGCTCGGGATGGAATGCGGCGATGGCACGGGCGCGACGCTCGCATGGCCGCTGGTGCGCTGCGCCGCGGCGTTGCTGACGGAGGTCCACGACCTCCCCGACGGCCCCATCCACAGCCGTCCTTCGGACCTGCGGGACACCGGCTCGACGGCCTCGGGGGCGCTCCCCTCTCAGCCGGGCGCCTCGATCACTTGACCGGATTGGCCCCGCCGTCGCCGGGCGGCTGTTGCGGCAGCGATCCGGTCACCGCCGTCGGCGGCACGTAGCTTTCCTGGCCAGGCGCGCCCGGTTGCGGCGGCATGTTGTTGAAGCTGGGCGGCGGCGCCATCGCGCCGCCAGGCGCCATCTGCGGCGGAACGGGCGAGCCATCGGCGCCCGGCGCGCCGGGCGCGAGGCTGAGTCTCAGCGTGACCGCGCCGCTGGCGCCAAGTCCGACGTCGCGCCGGTTGATCTCGATCAACTTCAAATCGCCGTCGACGACCTGCCCGACGCGCACCGGCTTGGGCAGTCCGCCGGTGACGGCGATGAGCGCCACGCCTTCGCCGGCATGCTGGCCGTTCGCGGTGGGCGCGACGACACCGAGCAACTGATAGCGTGAAGAGGTGGATTCGACTGGGGCCTCTGCTGCTTTCGCGGCAGCGAATAGCCGGGTCCAGTCGGCAGCGGCTGCGTCGGTGACCGCGGGACGGGTCGCCGCGGGCGCTTGAGGGCCCTTGGCCATCAGCGTCAGCGCCCAATACGCGAGGCTGGCCGCCAGCAGCGCCCAGACGACGAAGCTTAACCATCGTGCATGCATCCGACGATTATGATGCAGCGCGATGAGTCGCCGAGGGCGGCTCCGCGAGGATTGCAACACCATGCGCCGACCCCTGTCTCCGCGCCGCGCGCGCGGCTTCACGCTGATCGAACTGATCGTCGCCATCACCATCGTCGCCGTGATGGGCGCGGTGGTGGTGCCGGCGGTGATGAACCATGTGTCCGAAGCCCGGCGCACCGCGGCGCGTTCCGACGTGAACACGCTGATGCAGGCGCTCAAGCTCTACAAGATGGACAACGGCCGCTATCCGAGCGGCGAGCAAGGCCTGGCGGCGCTGGTCACCAAGCCGACCAATGGACCGGCCGCGCCGAACTGGAAGGTCTACGTCGAGAAGCTGCCCAAGGATCCCTGGGGCAATCCGTACCAATACGACAACCCTGGCCTGAAGGGCGAGGTCGACGTCTACAGCCTGGGCGCCGACGGCAAGCCGGGCGGCGAAGGCAACGACGCCGACATCGGCTCCTGGGAATGAACGCGCGGCCAGCCGCGCGTTCCTGACCCCTCCCTCGCCTCCGGCACCGACCGCCCCGAGCCGTGCGCGCGCGTCCCTCCGGCCGTCTGCTCCAGCGCGGCTTCACGCTGATCGAACTGATCGTGGCGATCACCATCGTGGCGATCGCCAGCGCGACCGTCGCGGTGGCGGTGCGCGATCGCGCGGACGTCCAGCTCGAGCGCGAGGCGCTGCACCTGGCCTCGGTGCTGGAAACCGCCCGCGCCGAGGCGCGCGCCGCGTCGCTGGACGTGCGCTGGCTGCCCGAATCCGGGCAGGATGCCGCGCACTACCGCGTCACCGGCCTGCCGCCGAAGCTGGTCCAGCGCCTGGGCCTGGAGCGCGACTGGCTCAGCGAGCCGCCGATCGTCGAGATCCAGGGCGCGCCCGCGAATGGCCGCTCGGTGCGGCTCGGGCCCGAGCCGCTGATCGGCGCGCAGCGCGTGACGCTGATCCGCGGCGACCACCGCATCAGCCTCGTGACGGACGGCCTCAGACCGTTCTCGATCTCCAAGGACGGCGCATGACGGCCTCGCGATCCCGGCCGGCGCGAGACCTGGCCCCGCCGCGCCGGGGTCGGCGCCCGGCCGCCGGCTTCACGCTCATCGAGGTGCTGGTCGCGGTGACCATCGTCGCGCTGTGCCTGGCGGCCGGCCTGCGCGCGGCCGGTGCGATGACGTCGAACGCCGAGCGCCTCGCGGTGAACGCGCTGGCGCAGTGGTGCGCCGAGAACGAACTCACCGAGATGCGGCTGACCAAGGCCTTCCCCGGCATCGGCGAAAAGCCTTTCAGCTGCACGCAGCTCGGACGCGACTTCTCCGGAAAGATGACCGTGGCCGCGACGCCGAATCCGAACTTCCGCCGCGTCGAGGCCCAGGTCTTCGACGACCGCGAGCAGCCGCTGCTGACCATCATCACCATCGTGGGGCGCTTCTGATGCGGCGCCAGCCAGGCATGCGCCAGCGGACGGCGCGCGGTTTCACGCTGATCGAGGTGGTGGTCGCGCTGGTCGTGATGGCGGTGATGTCGGTGATGGCCTGGCGCGCCGTCTCGGCGCTGACGACCAGCCGCGAACGCAACGAGGCGGCGATGGAGCGCGCCGAGACGCTGCAGACGCTGGTCCAGCAATGGGAGCTGGACCTTCGGGAGGTGCAGCAGAGCCATCTCTTCGAGGCCGTGAACTTCGACGGCGCCACGCTGCGCATCACGCGCCGGCGCGACGCGGGACTGCAGCTCGTGGCCTGGCAGCTGCGCGAGGGACGCCTGTCGCGCTGGGAGTCGCCGGCGCTGACCACCGCGGACGATCTGCGTGACGCGTGGTTCCGCAGCCAGCAGCTCAACGCGAAGGACCTGCGCGGCCTGCCAGGACTGGACCGGGTCAGCGGCTGGCAGATGTACTTCTTCATCAACAACGCCTGGGCCAACGCGCAGTCGACCGGGGACAAGGGCAATGCGGGACCGGGGACCGGCGCGGTGCCCCCGGCCGGCGCGGCCTCCGACGCGGGCAGCGGCCTTGCCGCGCCGCCCCAGGGCGTTCGCATGCGCTTGCAGTTCGGCGAGGACAGCGGCTATCGCGGTGAGCTGATCCGCGAGGTCGCGGTGGAGAGCGGCAGCTGATGCGCGCCCTGCCCGCTCCACGCCGGCCGCCGCAGCGCGGCGCGGCGCTGCTCACCGCGCTGCTGATCGTGGTGCTGGTGACGACGCTGTCCGCCGCGATGCTCTGGCGCCAGGCGCGCTCGATCCAGATCGAGATCGCGGACCGCGGCCGCGCGCAGGCGGACTGGGTACTGCAAGGGGCGCTGGACTGGGCCCGGCTGATCCTGCGCGAGGACGGCCTCGCCAATACCCGCGCCAGCAGCGGCGCCAGCGACAACCTGGGCGAGGTCTGGGCGGTGCCGCTGGCGGAAGCGCGGCTGTCAAGCTTCCTGGCGCAGGACGACAACAAGTCCGCGGACGCCGGTCCGGACGCTTTCCTGTCCGGCCACATCGAGGACGCGCAGGCGCTGTTCAATCTGCGCAACCTCGAGGAGCAGGCGCCGTCCAACGACACCGCCGCGCTCGCGAAGCAGGCCTTCCATCTGAACGCGGCCCGGCGCATCTTCGTGCGGGCCGGCATGCCGGCGTCGCTGGCCGAGGACGTGCGCAAGAAGTTGATCGCGGCGAGCACCGCGGGCAAGGGCGAGCCGGGCCAGGGCAACACGCCCTTGCGGCCCGCCCGCATCGAGCAGTTGCGCTGGTTCGGTCTGAACGACGAGCAGGTGGCGCGGCTGGCGAAGTTCGCCGTGCTGCTGCCGGCGAGCACCCCGCTGAACGTGAACACCGCGCCGCGCGAGGTGCTGGCCGACGTGCTGGGATCGGCGCCGTGGGAAGTGACGGCATCCGACATCAGCACGCGCGTGCTGGAGCGCGCCCGCGCC